>MDTA01108188.1_pt1 | contig 39386 bp, 37 predicted proteins | sample 811151 | NCBI WGS metagenome assembly MDTA01 (sample SAMN05326648, study PRJNA326480) | marine metagenome | isolation source: seawater | place: Indian Ocean: South | collected 2010
CAACAATTCGACGTTTAATGGCTCGCGCAAAGGCTTCATGTTCTGAGTCCCTCTCGAAAAGATATGCGGTGCAGGCTTTCCCTAGCCAGCACGCGATCCGCTACCGACTCGATATCCTTACCAAACGCCTGCGCGGCGATCGGGTATTTCCATTCCATGCCGGTCACACCAACTTTGCCGTCGTCGCGATGCAACTACTCCTGCAGAGGAGACCCTACCCGTGCCCACAACATGCACAACACGATGTCGCATTCGGACGGGCTTGCGCTCCCACAACACGGGTGTCACGGTGAAGTGCTTCTTGAATGCCGGCGCCAGGCGATTCAGTCGCTGCAGCACAATTTTGCGCTCCGGTGCGAGGTCTGAAGGCGACGAAATAAAGAGGCGCAACGGCGGTCGCGATGGCGGTGTCCGGATTGGCAGGTTTGGACCAAGGGTCGGCAGGCTAAACTGTACGGGTTTTCGTTCTGCGAGGCGCTTGAGTTTGTTGAAACGCCTAATCCGGCTGCTACGTAATACGGGGCTGTTTGTCGCCGACCTGCGGCTCGAAACCACGCGGGTGATACCTGATCAGATTGACGCCATCGGCAAGACCGCGTTGCTGCAATTACACGCGTTACCGCAAGGAGCTCGGGTTGGGCTCGAGTACGCGTTGGTCATGTACATTGCGCCTCGCCTGGTGGACCTGCAAACGCGGGACGGCCGTATCGAACTAACTTTGGAGACACTGGGTGGCTGAGTCCGACCCTCTTGCCCTGCTCGCACGCCTGAGCGCCGTGCACGCAGCGGACGAAGGTCGCGCCGAGACGGAGTTGCGGAGCCGCGACGCTGATATCGGTCGGCGTATGGCACCAACGGCGAGCGATCGTGAACGGCTCCTGGGCTGGCTGCAAGCGGTGTCGCCGTCGATGCATCATGGTCTGCCGTCTTCCGTGGGCACGGCCGGTGCGCTGGTCGTGTTAGGGGGCTGTTTGCTCGGTTTGTTGAGCGCGGCAACGTTGTTCTATTACGACGGGAGTGGGCGCGTGAACGCGCTCGCGGTACTCGGTGTGCTGGTTGGCATGCCAACAGTTTTGTTGCTGGGCTCCTGGTTGTCGTGTCTGTCGGTCACCCGCGCGCGCGTATGGCCGTTGGTGGGTGACTTGTTCGGTGCGCTTGCCCGCCTGTCACCCGGTCGGTTTACCGCCTGGCTCGCGGCCCGTATGACGCGTGGTGACGTGGAACATCTGTCGGTTTTGTTGCCCGCCGGCTACGCGAATGGCAGCGCCCTTGCCGCGCAGCCCGTGTTGGTGCGCGTGCGCACGTGGTTCTTTGCGCGTTGGGCGCACCTCGCGAGCGTCGGATTTTTTCTGGGTGCGCTGGTGGCCATGTTGGCACTGGTTGTGTTTACCGATCTGGTGTTCGGCTGGAGCACGACGCTCAAACTGAGTCCGGCGGAGATGCATCGGGTTGTTCAGTTGGTGGCGTTGCCATGGGGATGGGCCTTGCCTGAGGCGGTGCCAAGCCTGGAGTTGGTGACAGCCAGTCGCTATTTCAGGGCTGCGGATCCAATCCACAACGTTGCCGAGCTGTCAGCGCTGGGCCAGTGGTGGCCCTTCCTGTGTATGTGTGTGTTCACCTACGGCGCGGTTCCGCGTGTCGTCAGTGCCATGCTCAGTCGGCACGTGTTGCATCGCGTCGCTGATGCCGCTTTTGCGGCCCATCCCGGTAGCGTGACGGTGCTGCAACGTTTGCAGGCTGCCAGCGATCGTCAACCGGCGGTGGACGCAGGCGCGGACCTGGCCCTGCCGCGTACGTCCACATCTGGTTTTCAGGCTGCGCGCATCGTTAACTGGGCACAGGTGCCGATCGCGGATGCCGTCTTACGCGACTATTTTGGCGCCGCCAGCATTCTACAAGCGGGTGGGACGCGCAGCATCAGCGAGGACGAGGAAGCGATACGTGCGGCCGCCAACGACCCTGATGTCGCCACGGCCATCATTGCGAAAGCGTGGGAGCCACCGATTCTGGACCTTGCAGACTTTGCGGCGGATCTACGCGCGCAGCTGGAGGCACCCGTGACAGTGGTGCCCGTCAATGTGGCGGAAGGTGCGCCCGCGTCGGTATCGTGCAACGACGAGTCCGTATGGCGGCGGTCTTTTGATGCGACCGATGTGGAACTCATATTCGTGGACGTCATGCCCGCCGATGAGGACGGCAAGTGAGCCTGCCGCGATTCGCCATCGTCGGTCATCCGAACAAAGGCAAATCTTCGCTGGTGGCAACACTCGCCACCGATATCAGCGTGCCTGTCGCCGCGGAGTCTGGCACCACGCGGGCGGCAACCAGTTACCCGATGCGGGTGCGCGGCGAGACGCTGTACGAACTGGTAGACACGCCTGGGTTTCAGCGCGCACGCCGGGCCCTGGCCTGGTTACAGGGGCAGGCTGACAGTGCTGACCAGCGTCCCGAAGCGGTCCGGCGTTTTGTGGTGGAGCAGGTCGCCGAGCCGCAGTTCGAAGCGGAGGTCGCCCTGTTGGCGCCGCTGGTAGAAGGCGCCGGTATTATCTACGTCGTGGATGGCGCCGTGCCATATGGGCCCGAATACGAGGCGGAGATGGAAATCCTGCGCTGGTCGGGTCGGCCGAGCCTTGCGGTCATCAACCCGATCGGCGCGCGAACCTATGTTGATGCGTGGCGTGACGCATTGGGACAGTATTTTCGCATCGTGCGCGAGGTGGATGTGCTGGCGGCGGGGCTCGAACAACGCCTCGACCTCCTTCGCGCGTTTGGCCAGTTGGACGAACAATGGCGCGCGCCACTTGAGCGTGCGGTGGAGGCGTTGTCCGCGGACAGGGATCGCGCCCGGTCTCAGGCGGCGGGCCTTGTTGGCGATCTGATCGTCACTGCGCTGACGACCAGCCAACGCGCACGGCTGACGGATGGCGCCAGCGAGGAAGAGCTCAGGCGTTCGCTTGAGGAGTCGTTGCGCGCGACTATTCGCAGCGCCGAGCTAAAAGCGCGCGACCAAATCCAGCGCGTCTATCAGCACACGACCATGGATCGTGTTGAACAAGGCCTGGAGGTCCTGAACGAGGACCTGTTTGGTGAGCGTACCTGGAGCGCGTTTGGCTTGGATCGCCTGACCCTGACGGGTGTGGGTACCACTGGCGGCGCGGCGGCCGGTGTGGGTTTTGACGCTATCACGGGAGGGCTCTCCCTGTTCGCTGGTGCCGCCATAGGCGCGGTAGCTGGCGGCGCGACCGCCTGGTTTGCGGCGGACAAGTTTGCTGATTTTGAGACGGCGACGTTACCGTTCGGGGAACAGGAAGTGGTGGTCAGTGCTGGCAAGAGCCGCAACCTGCCGTTTGTTCTGCTAGGCCGCGCACGCGCACACCATCGCCTGGTCGCGCGCCGCTCACATGCAGAACGCGCAGCGCTGGTCGTGGACAGCGAAGCCGACCCGCTACCGGAGCTGGATTCAGCTAATCGTAGCGCCCTGGCGCAGTTATTTGCGAAACTCGGCGGCCTTTCTGGCGACGCGCCACAGTCCCTGATGGACGATCTGCGCGCACAAATCGAAACCTGTCTGCGTGCTGATGAGGCCTAAGAGACCAACTCCAACCGACTTCGACCCCAACACCGTACCCATCCGCCCGGCCGCGACCGTGATGATCGTCGACGACCGGCCTGATCTGCAGGTGTTGCTGATCGAGCGTAATGCCAATATGACCTTTGCGGGTGGCATGTGGGTATTCCCGGGTGGTGCTGTCGACCCGGGTGAAGCGGATGAGTTTGAGCCGCATTGCGATGGGTTGGGTGACGCCGCGGCAAGCGCGACGTTAGGTCTGGATCAGGGCGGGCTTGCTTATTGGGTTGCGGCCATCCGCGAGAACCTGGAAGAAGCCGGCCTGCTGCTGGGGCGAACTGCTGACGGTGGCGCGATTGATGCTCACGCGCTTGCGGATGATCGGCGGGATCTCAATGACCGCAAACTTTCGTTCCTGGAAATCGTGCGCAACCACGGGCTTATTTTGGACACGTCTGCCGTACACTATATTGCGCACTGGGTGACGCCTTTGGGATCACCCCGCCGATTTTCGGCGCGCTTTTTTGTCAGCTCTCCACCGCGCGGTCAGTCCGTCCAGCACGACGAATCGGAAACGGTCGGCTGGGCGTGGATGAGTCCTCAAGACGCATTGGCACGTTTTGATGCGGGTGACATGGTGATGATGACGCCGACGGTGCGGATGTTGAGATCGTTGGCGCTGTTTGACTCCGCTGACGCGGTGTTACACGCCGCCAGTGTGGGACTGGCTGACGAACAATGTCGGGTTCGATACGAAGCCGACGGCAGTTATACGGTCGTCTTGCCGGGGGATCCCGGTTACGAAGAAGGCGACCCTACCGTTGAAACGGGGTTTGTGCGGTTGCGACCCGTCAACTGAACAAGCCCACAACTTTGCAAGGTTATAGGGAACCAAAAATGAGTGACGTGAAACTCGAAGCTATCAATCAAATTACGCCGGTCGCCAAACGCCTGGAAGGCCAGACGATCATCTTGACCGGCGGCGGCAACGGCATCGGCCGTAACGCGGTCGAGCGGTTTGCCGCTGAAGGCGCGAATGTTGTCGTCAACGACATCAACCCCGCGGTCGCGGATGCGGTTGCGGCTGAACTCTGCGACCGTTACGGCGATGGCTGCGCGATGGGTTTTGGCGGTGACGTCACGGCCGATGGGTTTAACTCCAGCATGGTTGAAGCCACCGTTGAGCGTTATGGCGAGCTGGATTCGATCGTCTGTAATGCAGGCGTTACGCGCGACTCGGCGCTGTCGCGCATGACCCGTGATTCCTGGGATCAGACCATTGCACTGCACATGTCGGCGCCTATGGAACTCGCGCAAGCCGCCCTGCATGCGTGGCGCACGGCCAAAGACCCCAAACGTCGTCGCAACGCCGTGTTCACGACCTCCGTGTCGCAGTTTGGTAATGACGGTCAATCGTCATACTCGGCCGCCAAGGCGGGTGTGCTGGGTTTCATGAGTACGTTTGCGACTGAATGCCGCATGCGTTATCGCCTGCCGAACGTCAACGTCAACGCCATTGGTTATGGCCCGATCCTGACGCGCATGACGCAAGAGGGCAAAGAAGACATCGATGTGGGTGGTGAGTCCGTCACGATGGGATTGCCGGAAGGTACACACGAAGCGATCGAAAGCCGCGTGCTGCTGGGCCGCATGGCTGATCCGTCCGAAGCTGCCGCTGGCATCTACTTCCTGGTTGGTCCGGATTCGTCCTTCTTCACCGGTAAGATCCTGTGGGTCGACGGCGGCACGTTTAAACTCATCCGTTCGTAACAACCAAACGCCAGAGACGTTCTTAAACGGCGTTTTTGAAACGACCCTCGCAAGCTTATTTCCGAGCTGTGCGTGGTAGCGCAGGCGGCCTGCCTGCGCCACTTTTCTCAACCCTTAAGTCACCCGTGCACTGATGTCTTCACGTGCAACCATGGCGGTGCTCGGGTTTGCCGGATTTGTGTCTGGCACCTCGATCCGTGTCGCCGAACCACTGCTACCAAAACTGGCGGATGAGTTCGCCCGCAAGCCTGCAGCCGCGGCTGTGGTCATTACGGCTTTTGCGCTCGCGTATGGGTTGTTCCAGCTGGTGCATGGCCCGATCGGTGATCGTTTTGGCAAGTTGCGCACGGTAAGCGTCGCTTTGTTCCTGGCTGCTGCAGCGTCGTTTGCATGTGCCAGTGCGAGCTCGCTGGAGGCGCTATCGGTCTATCGCTTCCTGGCTGGCATGACGTCAGGGGCGGTGATTCCACTGGCGTTTGCGTACATCGGCGATCACTACCCGTTCGATCAGCGCCAGGCTGTGTTGGGGCGATTTATCGGCGGCATCCTGCTGGGTGGGGTGTTAGGACCCTTGCTGGGCGGCGGCATCAGCGACTGGATTGGCTGGCGCTATGTATTTGTTATCACGGGCTTTGCGTTCCTGTTGGCGAGCCTGCTGCTTGGCATGGCTTCACGCGGCGAAACTGGCGCGAAGCCATCGGGTGGTGTTATTGCGACCTACCTGACGTTGCTGAATACTTCAGTTGTACGGGCGATGTGCGCATTCGTCCTGCTCGAAGCGTTTTTGTATCACGGCGCTTTCGCATTTGTTGGCGTTTACATGCGCGATGCCTTCGATTTCAGTCTGACGACCATCGGTTTGTGTCTGGCCGGTGTTGGGGTCGGCGGGTTTCTGTACAGCCTGACCGTAGGCCAACTGGTGCGCCACCTTGGACAGGCGCGGATGGTACTGGTGGCCGGCGTGGTACTGGCCATGTTGTTTGGCGGCCTTGCGGCGTTTGCCTTGCCCGCATTCATGGCGCCGACGCTGATTCTGCTGGGCTATTCGTTTGCGATGTTGCACAACACGATGCAGACATTTGCTACCGAAATGGCGCCGGGCGCCCGCGGCGCCGGCGTTGCGCTGTTCGCGTTCTCACTTTTTTTTGGACAAGCAGTGGGTGTCCACCTTGCCGGACAGGTCATCGAGAGCAATGGCTATATCCCGGTGTTTGTCATCGCCGCGGTGGGCCTCGTGCTGTTGGCTTTGCGCTTCTCTGCGTGGATCCGGCGGCGACAACTGGTGTGGAACTAGCTGCTGAAGAAGAGTGCAGTAGAGATGATGTAGGTGCCGAGCAGCAGGATCGCCGTGAAGAACACCTGGCGGAAGCGTTGCTCGGAAATGCGTTTGCGCACCTGTTGGCCGATCACCATGCCAATGATGGCGGGCACCACGCCAAGCGCGGACAGTTGCCACATCTCACTGGTGTACAAACTGTTCTGGTCTAGCGCTATGGCAACGCCCACCGTTGATACCGTGAACAACATGCCCATGGCCTGCACGAGTTGATCGCGTGTCAGGCCAATCGCCTGCAGATACATCACCCCGGGCACCACAAACGATCCTGTCATGCCGGTCAAAACACCGTTAACGGCGCCAAATGCAATGCCACTCCAGGTGTGATGTGGCGCTCTGATGGACAGGCGGAAGCCCAGCAGGCTGATGCCTGCGTATGCAATCAGCAGCAGACCCAACAACGCCGACAGATATGCCAGTTCCACCTGGACGAGCGCTTGCGCGCCAAACCAGATGACAACGGTAGCAACCAGCAGAAACGGCCAGATCTTCGCGATGAGCCAGCTCGCATGACCACCCACGGCGCCTTGCCACAAGTTGGTGACAAATGAGGGTGCCACCATCAGGGCCATCGCCGTAGTCAGATCCTGCGTGGCGGTCAGCAGACCCAGACTGACGGTTGGCAGGCCCAGCCCGATGACGCCTTTGACGCCGCCGGCCAGGACGAATATCGCAGCAACCGTTGCTACCGTGACAGCGTCGAATCCGTCAATCATGCTCTAATCGGCCTCGCGAGAAATCACATGCGCTCGTCGTGTGCGTCTTTGTCTCGAGCCTTCTGGCTGCGTTTGTCCGGCCTACCCCAGCCGCCACCACCTGGCGTACGTACAACCACAATCTCCTGGTCGGCCAGTGTATGGCTGGTCTTGCCGGGTAATGCGTGTTCGTTACCGTCCGCGTCAACATAGGCATTGGCCCCCCGTTCCCCGTCATTGCCGCCGTGCAGTCCGTACGGCGCAAACTTTCGACGCTCACTCGACAACGACACACGTGCGTTGTGTCCCAATGCACGAATCGAGCGTTCCACGCCAAGCCCCCCACGGTGCTGGCCGTCGCCACCGCTACCAGGCCGGAACTCGTAGCGTTCTACACGGAGTGGATAACTGATCTCCAACGCTTCGATGGGCGTATTCATCGTGTTGGTCATCGTGCACTGCACGCCGTCGCTACCATCACCCCAGGGACGCCCACCCTGGCCCCCGGCAATGGTCTCGATATAGGCGTACGGTTGGCCGTTACGCGGGTCGATACCGCCGATGCCGATGAGATTCATCGTGCCCTGGCTGCCAGCAACGGTCTCATCGGGCGCGATCTGCGCGGCCGCGCGCAGCACCGTGTCGCAGACGCGGTTGGTAGTCTCGGTATTGGCCGCACAAACCGCGGACGGGTGTTGTGCATCCAGGAAACAGGTCGTGGGAATGCGCACATCGATGGGTCTGAAGGTGCCGCCGTTTACGGGGACTTCCGGATCGGTGAACGTTTTGATGGCATAAAACGCGGACGAATACACCATTGGGGCAACACCATTGATGTTACCTTCACGAATAGGTGCGGTGCCTGCAAAATCCAGCACCATGGTGTCGTCCTTGATGATGACAGCCAGATGAATCTCAACCGGTTCATCGCTGACGCCATCGTCATCCAACTGGTCTTTGGAATAGTAGGTGCCGTCCGGCAGGTCTGCAATGCGCCTGCGGATGCGGCGCTCCGCGTAATCCTGAATCGCCCCAAAACCTCTGACGACGGTACCTTTGCCGTGCCGCGTGATGATCTCATTGATTCGCCGTTCGCCGGTCCTGAGAGACGACAGTTGCGCATTCAAATCGCCACGGCGCTCGTCCTGCGTTCTGACATTTGCGATGACCAGCGTCATGACGTCGCGTACCAGCTCGCCACTGCGGTACAAACGTACGGGCGGAATAATCACGCCTTCCTGGAAGACTTCGATCGAGCGCCCCGGCATCGAACCAGGTTCCATACCACCCACGTCTGCGTGGTGTGCCCGGTTGGCCACGTAGCCGATACGTTCGGTGCCGGCGTAGATAGGCGCCAGCAAAGTGATATCAGGCAGGTGCGCGCCGGCAATATACGGCTCGTTCACAACCACCACATCACCCGGCTGCAATCCTTCCGGATCGTCGGCGTGTATGGTCGCCAGAATCTTGCGCATGGCGACCAGCATCGAGCCAAGATGCACGGGCACATGCTCAGCCTGCGCAACCAGTTCGCCCTTAGCATCAAAAATGGCGCACGAAGCGTCCATGCGCTCTTTGATGTTGGGTGAAAACGCCGTGTTGCGTAACACTGCTCCCATCTCTTCAGCCACGGACTGCAGCGCGTTACGCAGCACTTCGAGCGTTATTGCGTCCAGCGTGTCTGCGTCTGGTCGATTTTGTACGCCGTCGTTCATAACTTATTCCTCGGCTGACCGTGTGGTCGCAATCGTGATGATGATGTTGCCAAGCTCGTCGACCCGGCTGTGGTCGCCAGGGCGCAACAACGTGGTCGATGAGACCTCATCGATGACGGCGGGGCCTGCGATCTCGTTTCCAACCCGCAGGTGCTCTCGACGGTAGACAGGCGTTTTGTGCCAGCTCTGATCCACTTCAAAAAACACGTCACGCTGAGTCACCAGTGCATCAGCTGCAACGGTCTGCTCACCTGCTTCAATCTCGGGCAACACGAGCGGTGGCGTCTCACCCACCGCCAGCACCCGCAGGTTGACGATCTCGACCGGCGCGTCGCGGTCCGCGTGCCCAAACTTGTGCGCATGCGCGCTGTGGAACGCTTCGGCCAGCGCTTCGAGGCCGGCGCCTTCAGCGATCGGCAGGCTGAGCTCAAAACTCTGGCCGATGTAGCGCACGTCCACGAAGGTCTCAACGCGTCGCGCGTCAGTGGGCACGCCGTCCGCATCCAGGAGTGTTTCGCCTTGCACGCGCAGTGGTTCCAATGCAGCCCAGACCTGCGCCTCCTCCACAGCCGCCAGAGCCATCAGATTGGTTGCGACCAGGTCGTGGCGCAGGTCCGACATCAAGATGCCCATCGCACACAAGATTCCCGGGGCGGGCGGCACCAGCACCGTGGGTATGCCCAGTGACTCGGCAACGTCCGCTGCGTGTAGCGGGCCCGCGCCACCAAACGGCACCAGCGCGAAGTCGCGGGGGTCGTGCCCGCGCTGCACGGAGACGACCCGAATACCGCGCTCCATGTTGGCGTTGGCGACCCGCAACACGCCGGTTGCGGCTTGCGTTGTTGAGAGCGACAACGGCTTCGCGACCTCCGCGTCGAGTGCCGCCGAAGCGGCGTCGCGATCGAGCTTCATGTTGCCACCCAATGCTGTTTCCGCACCGAGGCGCCCCACGACCAGATTAGCGTCTGTCACAGTCGGCAACGTCCCGCCGCGTCCATAACAAGCCGGGCCCGGGATTGCTTCCGCAGAACGTGGGCCAACTCTTAGTGCGCCACCCTCGTCGATACTCGCGATGCTGCCACCGCCAGCGCCGATTGCGTTGATGTCCACGACGGGAACGCGAATCGGCATGCCCTCCAGGTCGGCCTGGGTGGTTACCTGTGGCTTGCCGTTGATGATGAGGCTGATGTCGGTACTGGTGCCGCCCATGTCCATCGTCACGATGTCGGGGAAGCCAGCGCGGAGTGATATTTCAGCGGCTGAGACGACGCCGCCAGCCGGTCCGGACAGCACCGTGTGTACGGGTTTGCGGCGCGCGGACGGTAACGTCATCAAGCCGCCGGAAGCTTCCATGACCATGACCGGCACGTCCGCTGCGATGCCAAGCCCGTCCGGGTCCACCAACAGCTCGCTGAGCGACCCAAGGTAGGCGTCCATGACCGGAATCAGGTAAGCGTTCAATGCCGTTGTGCTGGAGCGTTCGTACTCACGGAATTCGCGGATCAGCTCTGTTGAGGCGCAGACGTAACGATCACCCAGATGTGCTTCCAGGATTTCTTTCGCGCGCATCTCATGCGCCGGGTTGGCGTATGCGTGCAGGAAACACACGCCCACGGCTTCCGCGTCGGTAGCGGCGATGCGCGTCGCGATGGTTTTCAGACCCGCCTCGTCGAGAGGGGTCAGTTCCTGGCCGCGCTCATCCATGCGCCCGCGCACGCTGTAGCGGTCAGCGCGCTCGGCGACTGGTGGCGTGCGTACCACGCGGTGATCGTAGAGCCGCGGACGGTTCTGCCGGCCGATCTCCAGCAAGTCGCGAAAGCCTTCATTGGTGACAAATGCGACGCGTGCGCCAGTGCGTTGGATGATCGCGTTGGTGGCTGTTGTCATCCCATGGCCTACGTAGCTGACGTCCGCGCCGGACCGGCCCAGTGTCGTCAACGCGGCGCGCAATCCCTCAATCGTGCCTACGGCCCGGTTATCAGGCGTGGTGGGCACCTTGGATACGCGGAACTCGCGCGCCGTGGTGTCGTAGGCAATCGAGTCGGTGAAGGTGCCACCGACATCGGACGCAACCCGAATCTGCGCGTCAGGCTGCCCCGGCATCTGTGATGGACCGCTCATATGATGCCAAACAGTGAGGTCATGCGTTGGTCATCCACCATCGCCCGCATATCTTCATCGCTGGGGCGGCCGGCATACCGGTGCGCGGCTTCCAGCACGCGCGGCAGGATCTCGATGTCGCCCGCGGTGTTGATGAATACGTCGTCAAACGACATGGCCCAGTGGATGGCGCGATCGATATCTTCCTGTTGTTCCAAAGGCTGATACCAGGTGTTGTGCGCCTTCTCGTTGGTACCCCAGGGGCCGCGGGCCACTGATTTGATGGTTTGAACAGCGACACCGCGTTGCTTGGCAAGCGCCAGAACCTTGTGGAAATCGTCCGCGTACCGCTCGTCGTTGAGCATCAGGAAGTTCATCGGCATCAACACCGAATCAAAGGCGAAACGATTCAGGCTGCGCAGATGCATGGCCGGAACCGCCCAGCCGTGGCCGGTGATACCGATGAAGCGGGTCAGCCCCGCCTCGCGGGCCTCAACCACAGCCTCCAGTGCACCCTCGTCGCCAAACACGATCTCCCAATCCGTGGGGTGTCCAACGGAGTGCAGTTGCAGCAGGTCCAATTGGTCAACGCATAGCCGCTCCAGCGAGCGGTGGATGGAGTCGCGAGCCGCCTGGTAGCCACGGTCCCGGGTTTTGGTGGCGAGGAAGAACTTGTCGCGGTGTTCGCGCATCCATTTGCCGATACGGATTTCCGAATCGCCATAACGCGGTGCCGTATCGATATGATTGATGCCGTGTTCCAGCAACAGGTCGAGCACCTTGGCGGCGCCTTCTTCGGTGCTGTGATTCATGAACGCGGCGCCGCCAAACAGCGTCACGGTGCTGTTGTGGCCAGTGCTGCCGAAGGGGCGGGTGGGGATCATGCGGCCGGTGTCCTTGTGAACAATTTAGCAACCAATCAAACAAGCTTCGCACTAGAATCAGATTGTGAAAAGTCCTACCGAACAACGCGCATGGTTGCCTTGGCTCGCCTGGGGGCTAGCAGCCGGGTTCTTCTTCTACGCGTGGGTTTTGCGCGTCAACCCAAGCATCCTCATCAACGAACTGATGTCGGAGTTTGGTGTCGGCGGCGCTATCGTCGGTCACCTGTCGGCGTTCTATTTCTATGGCTATGCGGGTGGCCAGATTCCGGCTGGCATCTTGTTGGACCGATTTGGTCCGCGCCGCCTGCTGACGATCGCCGCTGCGGTCTGCGCTTCAGGCGCGTGGCTGTTTGCAATGGCGGATTCGCTGTTCCTGATGTCATTTGCGCGTTTCATGATCGGCGCGGGCGCAGCATTCAGTCTGCTTGGGTCCATTCAGGTCGCCGGACAATGGCTGCCGACGTCGCGCTACGCGATGCTGGGGGGGCTTGCGATGGGCTGCGGCATGGCTGGCGGCATGGTGGGTCAGGGACCATTGCGTGTCGTCGTGGACCGCAACGACTGGCGCGAAGTCATGGTGGGCGTAGCGCTTGCGGGATTCGCGCTGGCGCTGGCTTTGTATCTGACGGTACGCGATAGGACCCGCGGGAGCGGCGGGTTACGTACGGCACTATCAGGTCTCGTTGAGGTCGCGAAGCTCAAATCAAACTGGCTGAACGCGATCGCCGGTCTGGGTGTGACGGGCCCACTGTTGGGCTTTGGTGCGCTATGGGGCGTTCCGTATCTGCAGCAGGCGCTGGACCTTGAGCGTGCGGCGGCGGCGGCTATTGCGTCGGTGACATTGGCAGGCATGGGGGTTGGCGCGCCGTTCACCGGATGGTTGTCTGACAAGCTCCACAGCCGCCGCGGTCCGCTGATGGTCGGTTCGTGTACGAGTGCTTTGGCTCTGTCCTATTTGTTGTTTGCACCGCTGAGCGCTGCTGCCGCGGGTGTTGCCTGTTTTGTGCTGGGCTTTTCCACGTCCTCGCAAATCGTGAACTTTGCGTTCGCGCGCGAGCACAACGCACCACATCTGCGTGCCACCGCAAACGGTCTTATCAATGGCGTTGTCACCGGTGCCGGCGCTTTGTTTCAGCCCGCCATTGGCGGGGTGTTAGACATGCGCTGGAGCGGGGCACTTGTTGATGGCGTGCGTGTCTACTCCATTACTGATTACCAATGGGCGCTGGGACTATTGTTTGTGGCGCTTGGCTTAGGCTTCGCCTGTGCTTATGCGCTGCGGGAATAAGCGGCGGTTGCAGCCGAACCCGAGTTCGGCGTTCGTGAGACCCAGCTCCGGGCCGATGCCAAGGCACGCTTTGGGCAGGAAATCCGGGACATTCGCTATACCTGGGCTTATGACGGTAAGAATGGCGAGGCGGACTACACGAGTAGCGCGGTTGTGTATCCCGACGGCTGCAACGGGTATTACTGGTGTGAACTCTGGGCTACATACGAACGGTGTGAGGTCACGCCACACTACGGGACCCCTCCATCGTATGTTGTATTCCGGTCCGCCAATCGCGGCTGCCGGTGAGTCGACAATACCTTGTGTGGTACAACCTTGCGCGGAGTATGCAAAGTCGGCCCGACTCGGCAATGATCCCCTCAACACGCAAGAATCACGCGAGCGACGCGGAATGACATGTCTGAACTGAACTATCGCATCGTTGCTGGTGGCCCCGAGCATGGTAAAGCCATGGTTACATTGCTGCCGTTGCTGGCCAGCTTTGAGATTCCAGCGCGGCGCGCGCCCGAACATCTGTGGCACGGCGACCGTGACATGATCGAGGAGTGGCTCGCCGGCGATCGCCCGCAGAGCTTCGCGCGTGTGGCGTTGGATGAACACAACGGTTTGCTGGGCTTCGCGTTTGTCACGATGCGCGAGGAGTTGCTCAGTCACGCGCCCAGCGCGCATCTGGAGGTGCTAATCGTTGGCGAGCATGCGCGGCGTATGAATCTCGGTGAAGCGTTGACGTCGGCCGCGGAGGCGGAAGCCGCCAGTCGTGGTGCGCAGACGATGACGTTGCATGTATTCGGCAATAACCGACGCGCCCGCCCGCTTTACGCGAAACTGGGTTACGACGAAGAACTGCTTCGTTGCATCAAGTACCTCGACTGATTGGATACGGTCCGCATGAGGAGAATCGGATGCTGTACATAACACGATTGAGCGCCATCCTGGTCGCCTGCCTTAGTCTCTTATGGATAACGCCCGCGGCCGCGGAGGGGACTCGCATTGGTGTGCTCACCTGCAAGTCGATTCCTGGAACGCGCGTGAACCTGATCATCCGCTCAACCAGTGACGTGGAGTGTGTGTTTCGCGATGACATCGGCAAGGTGGAGTACTACATCGGCGAGACCGGCATTGCGCTCGGCGCGGATCTGACGTTCAAAAAGGACGAGGAGACGTTTGCATTTACGGTGCTGTCCGCTTCCAAGATCGTCGTTGGCGAACATACGCTGGCGGGTCGTTATGTGGGCGGCAAGGCTTCAGCCTCGGTTGGCATTGGTGTCGGTGCGGCCGTCCTTGTTGGCGGTAACAACGATAATTTCTCGCTGCAACCGCTTGCCGTTGAAGGCAACACGGGCATTGGCGCGGCTGCTGGTCTTGGCTTCCTGTACATCGAAAAGAGCCGCTAAACGCCTGCCGCATGTCATGGCCTCCATGCGCAGCCCATGCCAGTCGTTACGGGCTCATCAAAGGACCGGGTAAGACCCGTCTTTGTCATGCATCTCCGTGCCCACCAGGGCGGGACTGAAGATACACACGATGCGCACATCGGTCACAGCCGTCAGACGATGTCGTTCGTGCTGGTTGAGTGTGTACTTGCTGCCTGGTTGCAGGTGATAGGTCTTGCCATTCGTCAAATCCTCAAGCGTTGCCTCGCCTTCGATTATCAGGTTGGCCTCAACGTGATTCTTGTATTGCATCTCTTGCGATTGCCCGGCGGCAACCGTCGTCTGAGTCAAAGTGAAGCCCACGCCGTCGTCGCGTAACAGATAACGTGCGCTGGTGAATACACCCGGTTTCTCCGCATAGGCGCCGCGCGCTTTAACGTCGTCCAAGTCTCTGACTATCACTGTTCATGTTCTCCAATCTCGGCGGTCCGGCGGCCGCGCCTGACAATTCTCCGGCTCATACCCCAACAACCCTGGAAGAGGCCCCACACAAGCGCCCCCACAATAGCGGCAACCAGCAACGCGTCCGGGGTGTATACAAACGCGGGCTCAAACTGATCCCAGGTCTTGGCAAGGGCGTCCTGATCTGCTCGGCCGCTCAGATACCAGAGATCGGCAAACGCGTTGCCGCCAAGTGCCGCCAGATCAGCCGAATAGAGATTGACTGCATCCGCAATGGCTCTAATCGCCTCGCCTTCGGCCTGAAACGTCGGGTCAGAGCTGTTTTTGTGATGCGCGATCAGTTTCTCCAGCGAGCCCTCGTGATATCGCGCCGCCAGCTCAACAAATGGCTGCAAATCGGCGCGTGCCTGGGCCATTCGCCCCGCAATATGTTGCCGGTATTGCAACAGGTAACCGGGTACCGCGCCGCCCGCCAGCACGCAGGCCAGCAGGATCAGACGATCGGCTACTCCACGTAACCAGTTCATTACACTCAAGCTTTTAAGGCCGGCAGAACCTCGCGCGCGAACCGCTCCAGGGCCCGCTCAGCATGCGCGCCAAAATGGTCAGGCCGTGGACCTATGATCACGAGTCGGCGAACACCCAACGCAACCAGCTGACGCAACCGTTCGATGCAGTGTTCGGCGGGACCGATAACGGCGAAGCGCTGAAGGAACTCGAGCGGTAGCGCCTGTGCGTGGGCTGCATCCGGAGAACCGTGGCGCGGTTTGTCGTAGTTGCCCAGACGGTCGAATACCGCCTGATCGCCCGCTTTGACGTGATCACGTGTGGCCCCCGGCATGCCGGTGAAGTGCGCGAAGATACCAACGCCGGCGCGCACCATCTCGCCGGCGCGTGCGACGTCGTCATCGATACAAACGTTCAGATACAGCCCGAGCTCCAGGCCGGGTCGCGTGGCTGCGGCGCAAGCATGCTCGATAGCCCAGCGAATGCGCTCCTCGTCTGCGCCCAGCGAAAAACTCCCCCGCTCCGCCAGACGCGCCCCCATCGCAATGATCCTTGGTCCCGTCGCAGCAACGTCCAACGGCACTTTGGCGTCTGCAACTTCCAACCAGCGTAACCGGCTCGGATATTCGTTTTGCAGGAACTCCTCGCCCGACAGGTACGCCTGAACCTGTTCCAGGTATTGCTCAAAGACAGCCGGGCTGACCGGCTTGTGGCCAATGTTGAACAGTGAAGAGTCGCCGCGTCCGAGGCCGAGTACGGCGCGGCCCTCGCTCACCTGCTGCAGGCTCGAGATTGCGCTGGCCGTAACAGCGGGGTGGCGCGTCAGCGCATTGGTGACACCGGGCCCGAGCTTGAGTTTGGATGTCGCTCGGGCTGCGAGGGTCAGGGCGATGTAGGTATCCGGTGAGAGATTCTGTGAGTCTGTGAGTACCAGACCGTCGAACCCAAGCGCCTCTACCCTGGCTGCCAAGGACTCCATGCCGCGGACTTGCGGCCGGCCGAAGTGCCAGATTTCGGGCCTCACGTCGGCTGGGCTGTTCGAGTTGGACATCACGCGGGACTAGTTCATGTCCAGCACTTTTCCGGGATTCATCAGGTTGTCCGGATCCAGTGCCCGTTTGACCTGGCGCATGACCGACATCGCCTCGCCATGCTCGGCGTACATGTATTTGATCTTGCCCTGGCCTACGCCGTGCTCACCCGTGCAGGTGCCGCCGACCGCCAGTGTCCGGGCGATGAGCCGGTCACCCATTTCGCGGACGCGCGCCATCTCGTCTTCATCGTTGGGATCAATCACCAGTCCCACGTGGAAGTTGCCATCGCCAACATGTCCGACGATCGGCCCAATCAGACGTAACTCATCAATGTCTTTACGTGTATCGACGATACATTCCGTCAGCTTCGAAATCGGCACGCAGACGTCCGTGGACATCACGCCATAGTCGCCGGGGCGCATGGCCTTGCAGGCAAAATAAGCATCGTGTCGCGCTTGCCAGAGCTCGTTGCGGTCTTCCTGCGCCGTCGCCCACCGGAAATCCGTGCCGCCATGTTCCGCTACAATCTCGCCCACGGTCTCAGCTTGCTCTTTGACGCCGGCTTCCGACCCGTGAAACTCGAAAAACAGTGTCGGCTGTACCGGGTAGTCGAGCCCCGAGTATTTGTTGGTGGCATCCATCTGCACGTCGTCCAACAACACGATGCGCGCGACCGGCACGCCGATCTGGATAGTCATGATGACGGTGTTGACTGCATCGGCCAACGACGGAAACGAACACACCCCCGACGAGATGGCTTCCGGGATGCCGTGCAGTTTCAGCTGAATTTCGGTGATAACGCCTAGCGTGCCCTCGCTGCCGACAAACAATCGGGTCAGGTCGTAACCCGCGGCCGATTTACGCGCCCGACCACCCGTCTGGATGATGCGACCGTCTGCCAGTACCACGGTGAGCCCCAATACGTTCTCCCGCATCGTGCCATAACGCACGGCGTTGGTGCCTGACGCGCGGGTCGCGGACATGCCCCCAATAGACGCATCAGCACCAGGATCGATCGGGAACATGAGCCCGGTATCACGCAGGTGCTCGTTCAGTGCCTTACGCGTCAGCCCCGCTTGCACGCGGCAGTTGAGGTCTTCGGCGTTCACTTCGAGCACGGCTGTCATCTGACTGACGTCGATGCAGACGCCGCCCTTCAGCGCGGGAATATGACCTTCTAGTGCGGTGCCGGTACCAAAAGGCACTACAGGTACCTTGTATTGCGCGCACAGCTTTACAACTTCACTCACTTCTTCCGTGGAATGGGCGAATACAACTGCATCCGGCGGCATGGACTTGTGATAGGACATGTCCTGGGCGTGATGTTCGCGCACCGCCATTGCCGTGCTGACGCGGTCGTCGGCGATGGCACGCAACGCGTCGATAAACTCTGGTGCAATAGAGGCTGATGCGATGTCAGGTTGGGCGCTCATATCGGTGAATCCTGGAATCTGCTTGGCTGGAATCTTCTATTGGCCAATGTTATCACTGCAGTTCACTTGCCGTTGTTCCTGCACAACCTTGTTACCTGAACCACCCACATGCCGACGGCCCATCTCCCCGGTGCGCGCTTCCTGGTTGTGCGCGTGCTTGTTGCTCGCATCGCTCTCGAGTCAGGTCGCGTTTTTGTTGCGGGCAGCCAATGCCGCGGGGGCGGACGCGGGTGTTCGGCTGTGCGAGGCGCTGGATACGCATTATTTTGCGTATCCAGGTGCCAACGAGGTTTCGCTGCGCGCACTGATGCAGACCGACCCATCCGGTAGCTGGTGCCAGCAGGAATTTGCCGTCCAGATCGACAGCCAGTCGGGGTTCATAGCGACACCGGTGCCCGGCGCGGTAGTCACCGAGAGATTTGGTAAAGTGCTTTATCTACGCCCGACGCGGCTCGATGACCAGGCACTCTCAGAGACTGCCGCCGCGCTTGCGAGCGAGCCTCGCGGTCGCGGTCTGGTGATTGATCTGCGCAATGTCCAGGGCGGTTCAGTTGCGGCGACACTCGAGTTTGCAGACCTGTTCCTGAGCGAGGGGCAGCTGGCCCGTAGCTGGCGTCGCGGACGCGTGCACGACCATCCAGCGAGCCCAGGGGAAGCCGCTGTCGGTGTTGCGATCGCGGTGCTGATGGACGGCAACACGCGCGGTGGCGCGGAAATGCTGGCATACACGTTGCGCGTCAACGAGCGCGCCAGTTTGTTTGGCTCACGGTCGCGTGGTCTAGCGGTGGCGGCACAGGTGTACCGTGGTCACGGCGAGCATGTCCTGCGATTGACCGAGGCGGTCTGGCTTGGTCGTGATGGCGAGCCGCTGCTGGACGGTGTCAGTCCAGACGTCTGTATCGCTGGCGACGGCAGCTCGCTACCGCTGGGCACGGCCGTGCGGATGGGCGGTTGTCAGGCGAATCTGCCGATCGTCACGCCACTCGGCGATGACGCGGCCCTGAAAGCCACGCTGGCTTTCTTCTGACAAACAGGCTTTTTTGCAAACGTTTGAGGTATTCGCATGGCAACACGTGACGTAACGCAATGGGAGACGTCGATCTGCAAAGTCGTCAGTAATGACGATGAAGAAGAGATCATCGTACGGGGGCACAAACTGAGCGAGTTGATCGGTTCCATTACCTTCGCTGACGTCATGTTCCTGATGCTGCAAAGTCGCCTGCCGAGCGACGCGGAGCGCAACGTGCTGGATGCGCTGCTCGTGGCATCAGTGGAACACGGCATTGCGCCGCCTTCGATGATCGCTCGGTGTTATGCCTCGTACGGTACGTCTATTCAGGCGGCCGTAGCCGCAGGTGTAGGCGCGTTTGGTGATCGTATGGGTGGCCTGGGTGAGCAACTTGGATGCACCCTGGTGCGCCATGTTGACGCGGCTGGTGGTCCTGCGGCCGTGGCGAACGATGATGACAAGCTGCGCGCTATTGCGCGCGATATCGTGACGGAAGCCACAAACAACCGCGAGCGAGTCCCTGGCTACGGTATTCCACTACATGGCGCCGACCCGCGAGCGCCGGGCGTGTTGCGTGTGGCCCGTGAGCAGGGCATCTACGGGGTGTTCTGCCAGCTGGGTATGTTGGTGGAAGAAGCGCTTGGGACCGCGCGTGGCGGACGCCCCGTACCGATGAACCTGGATGGTGTTGGCGCCGTTGTCATTTTGGACCTGGGCTTCGATTGGCGTAGCACACGTCTGTTCCTGCTGACACCAAGAAGCGTGAGCATGGGTGCACACTTTCTCTAAGAACAGGCGCAGGACACCACGTGGCGGCACATTCGTGCTGAGCAGATTGACTACAGCGACCCGTGATGTGCAACTAGTCTGCGCTGGCCATCGTGATGGCGGCCGTCATCACGATATCTTCAGCGTTGGCGCCGCGTGAAAGATCGCTGATGGGTTTGGCGAACCCTTGCATGATGGGGCCGTAAGCGTTGGCGCCACCCAGGTATTGGGTCAGCTTGTAAGCGATGTTGCCAGCGTTGATGTCCGGAAAGACAAACACATCCGCTTCGCCGGCTACCGGGCTGTCAGGCCCAACCTTCCGTTGCGCAACAGCCGGGCTGATGGCCGCGTCCACCTGCAACTCACCGTCGATTAACAGCTCCGGCGCGCGTTCGCGTACGAGCGCCAATGCTTGTCGCACCTTCTCGACCGACGGATGTTTTGCGCTGCCTTTGGTGGAAAAGGACAACAACGCCACTTTGGGTTCGCTCTGCAGAAGCGCGCGCGCACTGCTGGCGGTGGCAATCGCTATTTCGGCCAACTGTTCGGCATTGGGTTCGATGACCACACCACAGTCGGCGAAGATGAGTGTCTGACCCGCGCGCGGATGGGGCGCCATGAATTCCATCGCGAAGTAGCTGCTGGCCGTGCTGATACCTTCCGCGAGACCCACGCAGAACAAGGCTGATTCGATCACCCGGGCCGTCTCCAATACGGCGCCCGCAACCACCGCGTCCGTACCGCCATCGCGTAGCTGGCTGGCCGCATAGAACATTGGCTGATGCATCAACTCGAGTGCTTTCTCCAGCGGGACCTTCGGGCGTCGTGCATGGAATGTTGCGGCCAGTTCGTCGAGTCGCGGATCAGCGGCCGGGTCGATGACTTCAAACCCCGTCAGATTGACACCTGCTTCGCCCGCCGCGCGGTTGATGGCTTGAGGGTCACCAACCAGTTGCACCGTGCACATATCCAGCGTACGGAGTTTGTCGGCTGCGCTCAGTACGCGCGCATCCGTGCTCTCGGGCAGCATCAGTCGACAGCGTTTTGCGCACACGATGTCGATAAGTTGTTCGAGAAGTGCCACGGGGTTGGTCTCCTGGGATGCGGCGTCTGCTCCGCCGTGGTCAATGGCGCCGCCATTGTAAGGGGGGTTGCGCGGTCTCGTCGCGGCAAGATGGTTCACCGACGTTGAGTTCCGTACACTGCGAATCGCACCCAACTCGAAGGAATCACGCAGCCATGATCGGCGACCCGAAGGCTCTCATCATCCACACCAACATCCAACGGGCACCGTTGCGCCTGGTCCGTCGGTTTGCCAAGGCGCAGACCAGCTTCATTGCGGACGCGCAGCAAGGTTTTGGTTGCCTGCACTATTCCATCAAAGGCATCAACCCGAAACACAAGTTTGCTGGTGTTGCTATCACGGCGAGCGGTGGTCCACGCGATAACCTCGCGGCGATGGCAATGATCGATTACGTCAAGAAGGGCGATGTGTTGGTCATAGAGACTGGTAACGACGAAAGCGGTGCCGTGGTTGGCGACCATTGGGCGGCGATTGCCAAACAACAAGGCGCTGTAGGCGTGGTGACGGATGGCCTGGTTCGCGACGCCGCTGGCATCGAAAAAATGGGGCCACCCACGTTCGCACGTGGCTTGAGCCCCAACGCGGGCTACCGTAATGGTCCTGGTGTTGTAAACGGAGCGGTCACCATCGGCGGTATCGTCGTGAATCCGGGTGACATCATCGTTGGCGACCGGGATGGTGTTGTGGTTGTGCCGCGTGAAAACGCTGTCGAGATAGCCAAAGCGCTGGATGCAATCGACAAGGCTGAAGCGGCGACAGAGAAGCTTGTTAAAGCCGGCAAGAAGAAGCGGCTATGGGATCCGGCGCAGTTTGAAGCGCGCGGCGTCGAGTATGTCGACTGAGCCTGTAAGCGACAGGGGAGCTATCGAATGATCGTTGACGTTCGTATCTATCAAATCGTGCCGCGCAAGATGGGCGAGTACCTAAAACTCTTCGAAGAGTATGGATTGCCGGTACAACGCCGGCATCTCGGTGACCCGCTTGGTTATTTTGTGACCGAGCATGGTCAACTGCATCAGGTTGTCCATTTGTGGGGCTTTGACAGCCTCGCGGATCTCGAGCGCAAACGCGCCGCCCGCAATGCCGACCCCGCCTGGGACGACTACATGGCGCGCACGGAGGGGTTGGTCGTGAGCCAGGAGAACAAACTCACGCGGCCAACCGCCTGGTCAGGCATCAAGTAAGTTCCTGGCGGCAGCAGAAATGGATGAGTTTGGTCAGTGGTTGTCGGCGCGCGGCCTCCATAAACAATGGCTACGCGAATAAATGCTGCGTCTGTGGTCTACCAGTCGACTCCTGGTTGGCGATTGGCGCGGCGCGCTGGTAACGCGAGGTATCCAGCGGCACAAGCGTTGACCTGAAACGTTACTCCAGCACCAACTCGGCAAACAAGCTCAAGTCTTCGTCCGATTTGGGCCACACCAACAGACCGGTCACGGCACTGTCTTCCCACGCCGCCAGCTGTTGTTTGATGCGGTCTTTTGGCCCAACCAGCGCCACTTCATCTACTAGCTCATTTGGCACGGCCGCGACGGCTTCTGCTTTCTTGCCGCTCAAATAAAGATCCTGAATCTCCTTGGCCGCTTCCGGGAAACCCATGCGCGCGATCAACTCGTTGTGGAAGTTGCGGTCGCGGGCACCCATGCCGCCCACGTAAAGCGCGAGATTCTTTTTTACGTGCAAACGACCCGCATCAATGTCGTCCGTGACATGCATCTGCATCGGGTAGATGATTTCGAAATCGTCTTTGCGGTTCTTGATGGACTCGGCGTATACATCTTCGCGTGTGGGGGAGTAGTACAGCGGATACCAGCCGTCGCAAATTTCTGCTGCCATCGCCACGTTCCTAGGGCCTTCGGCGCCGAGGAAGATGGGCACGTCCGCGCGTAACGGGTGGGTGATGGATTTGAGGGGTTTACCCAATCCCCACGACCCTTGCGCATCTTCCGGATACGGAATCGGATAATGGGGCCCTGGGTTGGAGACCGGTTCCTGGCGTGCCAGCACCTGGCGGATGATGTTGATGTATTCACGGGTGCGCGCAAGTGGCTTTGCAAACGGTTGGCCGTACCAACCCTCCACCACTTGCGGGCCGGATACGCCCAGGCCCAATAACAGACGACCGCCGGTCAGGTGATCTAGGGTTAATGCGTGCATGGCCGTTGCGGTCGGGGTGCGCGCGGACAACTGCACGATAGCCGTCCCGAGTTTGATCGTTTTGGTATGTGCGCCAACCCACGCGAGCGGTGTCAACGCATCCTGGCCATAGGCTTCGGCCGTGAAAAAGCCCCAGTAGCCGAGCGCTTCTGCGCGCTGCGCCACTTCGATCAGGTTCGCCGGCGGTTGAGCGCCCCAATAGCCCTGCATCAGTCCAAGTTTGAGTGCCATCAGCTTGCCACCTTCGTTTTGCGTTGCGCGAGCGCATCAAAGGACGCGGCTTTAACCGAGGCCTTCACAACTGGCACTTCGTCCTCTTCGAGCGGTTGCATGTAGTTCTTGCGCGCCAATGCAGCCTCGATAAACGGCGCCAGTTCAGCCGCTTTTCTGGCTTCGCGCTCTTCAACGTCCGCCGAGAATTCCGGCATAACTGTTTCTGCAAACAGCTCCAGTCCCTCACAAATGTTTTGATGCGAGTTTTTCCCGGCTTGCTGCAGGAAGATGCACTGGTCAACGCCTGCTTCCTGGAATTGCCGCAGGTGTTTGCGCATGTCGTCGGGCGTACCTATGCCATTGCCGTCATATTCCGCGCGCGCCAACGCCGCCTGAATCAGTCGGTCAGACGCGTCACCACGTTTTTCCAGGAAGTCTTCCCACATGTTGCTGAAGCCGGGTACGAAGTCTTCGGCCACTAGCCGTTGTTGTGAGTAACGGAAGAACTCGAAGTTGTCCTGGCCTCGACGAATTGCCTCGGCGCGGTCCTCGTGCATCGAGAACGCCGACACCATCGCCAGGTTGGCGTTGACCGACCAGCCGAGCGGCACGCATTCTTCCGAACGGATGATGTCGTAGTAGATCTGGGACCAGGTGCGAGCCTCTTCCGGGTTCAGGAAAGAAAACGCCAGTGCCCCGATGCCGTTACGCGCGGCAACTTTGATCGTGTCGCGGTTTGTGCACGCCATCCACAACGGTGGGTGCGGGTCCTGGAGGGGTTTTGGCAGCACGTTGCGGCAAGGCATCGTGAAGCCTTCGCCCTCAAACCCCGGGTACGGCGTCAGCACCATCATGTTGCAAATCTGCTCGGCGGATTCGAGCGCCAACGCGCGTTTGCTTCTTGCCGCGATCCCAAACGCACCCAGTTCCAGGCGGGTGGCGCCCTCGCCTATGCCAAACTCGACCCGGCCGTCAGATAACAGATCCAGGGTTGCGAGCCCCTCGGCCGTGCGCGCTGGGTGGTTGTAGTTCGGGATCACCTGGCGAATACCGTGACCGAGGCGAATGCGTTGTGTGCGTCCGGCGGCCGTGGCCAGGAACACTTCCGGCGCCGAGGAGTGTGAGTATTCGTCCAGAAAGTGGTGCTCAACTTCCCATGCGTAATCGAAGCCAAGCTTGTCGGCCAGCACAACCTGTTCCAACGCTTCTTTGAACAAGCGGTACTCGTCGCCATCGTTCCAGGGACGGGGCAGTTGTAGTTCGTAGAACACGCCAAAACGCATAGGATTGGCCTCTCAAGCTATATGACAAATGAGCATGCTGACCCGTTGGTCATATCGAGTCAATTTGTCCCGAGGCCACGCCCTTGTATGGTCAGCACATCAATCCAGGAGGAAACGATAATGGGAAAGCTGACCGACAAACATGTGGTAGTCACGGGCGCGAGCCGCGGCATTGGCCAGACGATTGCGGAGCTGTTTGCTGCTGAAGGTGCGCGCGTCACCTGCGCAGCGCGTACCCTCACCGAGGGCGACCACAAGATGCTGGAAGGCTCTCTCGAGCGCACTGTGCAGAACATTCGCGATGCGGGTGGTGAGGCGCAGGCGGTTGCAGTCGACATTTCGGAAGAGCCTGGCTGCGAGGCGCTGATTAGCGCTGCCCACACCGCCTTCGGTCCGGTCGATGTACTCGTCAACAATGCGGCGCTGAACTACTACCTGCCTATCGCGGAATATCCGTCCAATCGCTGGGTGCGATGCTTCAAGATCAACGTGCACGCTCCGTTTTTTCTGTCCAAGCTCGTGTTGCCGGATATGCGCACACCGGGCGGTCACAGCGCCATCGTGAACATCAGCTCCGGCGCGGCCATTGGGCCAGGCAGCGGACCATACGAGACTCAATCTCGCGGCGGCACGATGTACGGCGCGACCAAAGCCGCCCTCGAGCGGTTTACGCAGGGACTTGCGGAAGAAGTGGCGGCTGATAACAACATCGCCGTTAGCGCGTTGTCGCCATCGCAGGTCGTGCCAACGCCGGGCACCGTTCATCACAAGCTGGTGACCGGTATGGATGACCCGAAAGGCGAGCATCCGGAAATCATGGCCCGTGCCGCATTGCTGCTCGCGACCGAGCCCGTAGAGCGGGTCAACGGCAAAGTCACCTATAGCCAACAGGTGCTGCAGGAATTTGGCTGGATTGAATCAGGCCGTGGACGCGGCATCGACACGCTGGGCTCGGGATACTCGCAAATTTAATCTGGTCGCGCGCCATGACACGCCAGCAAGCTGCGACTCGAGATGGCAAGGGCCCAGACGCCAAGGGCTCGGAGAGCGGGGTTACAGGTAGGAGGGCCAGGATATCGGCCCTACGAACGGGATCAATTGTGGTGCGGTCGTTGCCGGCAAGGCTGTTTCGGGCGTGGGCGATTTGAGCGCGGACGCCTCAAATTCGGAGACCCCTCCGGGCACCTTTGCCGCGTTCTCTGTCACCAGCTTTCGTTACCAGTTTGGCGCTGACCTGTTGGTCGCGTGGGCCGTCGAGATGGAGGTATTAATTCTCGCCTGGTATGTGTTGGTGTCGACGGACTCTCCCGTGCTGCTCGCGCTGCTTGGTGCCCTGCGTTTTGGCGGGACGTTGGTCTCACCGTTTATTGGTGCCTATGCCGACCGGGTCTCGCGCAAAATGCTGTTGATTGCTATTCGCACGACTTTTGCGCTGTTAGCGGCAATCCTGATGATGTTGAGCCTGACGGAGGTGCTCAACCCGATCATCGTGTTTGCCATCGCTACCATCTCGGGGCTTCTGCGTCCGGCAGACATGATGCTCAGACAATCGTTGGTAGCTGACAACGTGCCGTCCGGCATGCTGACCGGCGCGATGAGTTTTTCCAGGGCCTCTGTCGACAGCTCTCGTATGGTCGGCGCTATCGCAGGTGCCGGGCTGATGGCGTGGCTGGGCATGGGCCAGGCTTACGCGATTGTCGTGGCGTTCTATCTCATCTGCGTCGCGCTGACATTCAAGGCACGCGACCCGGCGCCACGGGCCTCCGCGGTCGAAAGCGCCTGGGCGGGTATCCGCGAGGGTCTCGCGTACCTCGGCAAGGCGCCTGACGTCAGCAGCATTTTGTTGTTGGCGTTTCTGGTCAACGTGACGCTGTTATCGATCACGGGCGGATTGTTGCCGCTGATCGCGCGCGACGTGTACGGGCTGGATGAGACTGGTCTGGGCCTGATGGCGGCCGTGTTTGCAGGGGCCGCCCTGGTTGGTTCGCTGGTCATCAGCGTGACCAATCGTTACTTTCGCCCGCAGCCTGTGATGCTCGCGAGCGCGCTCCTCTGGCACGCATTGATGACGGTGTTCGCACAGGTCGAGACGGCCGCTTTGGGTATCCCGATGTTGGCGCTCATCGGCTTTGTATCCAGCTTCACGATGGTGCCGATGGCATCGAGCCTGCTATTGGCAATACCGCTGCCGCTCCGCGCACGCATCATGGGCGTGCGCCAACTTGCGGTATTTGGACTGCCGATCGGATTACTGGCGAGCGGCTACCTCATCGAGTGGAGTAACGTGCATTGGACGTTGTCCGCCTATGGCTTGCTGGGTTTTGCTGTAACCGCCTGGTTGTGGTGGCGCTGGCCGACCGACCAGCGCTAACCCAGCATCGCTCCAGCTCTGACTAGCGCTTGCCCGATGGCAGGTCCCGGAATGCCACGTCTTTGTCCACGCGGATATCACTCGGCATTCCGAGTACGCGCTCGGAGATGATGTTACGCAGAATCTCATCGGAGCCGCCGGCGATCCGCATGGCCGGTGAACGCATCATGCCCAGATGAAATACGCCGTCCATCGGAGCGACGTCAGGGTCGTCCATGGCGCCAGCCTGATCCATCAAGTCAAGGCCGAACATCGAGATCTCCTGCATCTTGCGCGCGGAGACCAGCTTGCCAATAGACGCCTCGGGTCCCGGCGTCTGACCGCGCGACAGGGCGGTCATCGTGCGGAACTGCGTGTACTTGAGGCCTTGTTGGTCTACATACCAGTCGGCCAGGCGTTCGCGCACGGCCGCGTCTTCAATAGCGGGCCCGGTGTCCAACTCGAGCGTGCGCACCAGCCGAAAGATCTCTTCGACATCAGGTGGACGCGGGCCGCCCACGGCTAGCCGCTCGTTCATCAACGTGGTCAAGGAAACCTGCCAGCCCTGTCCAATCTCCCCCAAGCGTTGCCCGTCCGGGATGCGCACATCGGTGAAATAGACCTCGTTGAAGTTGCGTTCGTTGGAGATCTGATGGATCGGCCGAATCTCAACACCTTCAGAATGCATGCTCAGGAAGAAGTACGTGAGGCCCATGTGTTTGGGCACGTCTGGATTGGAGCGCGTGACCAGCACACCGTAATCGCAGAAGTGTGCGCCGGATGTCCAGATCTTCTGGCCGTTTATCACCCAGTCGTTCCCATCAGGCACGGCGCGCGTGCGCAACCCGGCCAGGTCAGACCCGGCTGACGGCTCGGAGAACAGCTGACACCAGATCTCCTCACCTTTAAGAGCGCGTTCGACATAGGGTTTTGCGAGTTCCGCATCGCCGTGTTTCATCAGCGTGGGGATACACATGCCAAGGCCAATCTCGAAGACGCCCGCGGGAACCAGGTAGCGAGACTCTTCTTGTTGATAAATCACCTGGAAAATGGGCGATAGCGCGCGCCCACCGAAGGCTTCCGGCCACGTGATCGCGGCGAAACCGGCATCATATTTCTTGCGTTGCCACGCTTTGGCCCGGGCAACGTGCTCCGGTACATCCACCGATGGCAACGCGGAGTTTTTAGCGCTCTTCAGTTCCGCATTGGCACTGAGAAAAGCCTGTACCTCGTGACGGAAGGCGGCTTCTTCCGGGGTATCTGCAAAATCCATCCGATCGATCCTCCAATTAGGCGACGTTGCGCGTCTCGAGCTGTGAAACCAATCGGTTCTTCCACAGCCGAGCGGAGCCCAGGGCAAGGCCAAGATTCTTGGCGCGCCGGTAATACAAATGACAGTCAAGCTCCCAGGTGAAGCCCATACCGCCGTGAGTCTGGATGTTCTCTTTTGACGCGAGCTCAAATGCACGGCAGCCAGCGACGCGTGCTGTCGCCGCCGCAATTGGTAGTTCCGCCGCGTCCGCGTTTAATGCCCAGGCACCGTAATACGCGTTCGAGCGCGCGATTTGCGTAGCCACATAGACGTCGGCAAGCTTGTGTTTGATGGCCTGGAATGAGCCGATCTGCCGCCCGAATGCATACCGCTCCAGCGAATAGTCGCGCGCCATTTCAAGGCACGCCTGCGAGCCACCAACCTGCTCAAACGCAACCAGAATCGCGGCCCGGTCCAATAGCGTTTGATACGCGTCCCATCCGTCTTCGGTCGTGAGCGCTTCTGCTTTTGCACCGGTAAAGGTGACAGCACTGGCAGGGCGTGAGCGGTCGTTCATCTTGACCGAGGTCGTCTCGACCCCATCAGCGTCCGCCTGCACCAGGTACAACCCGGGCTTACCTGATTCCTTCGCCAATACCAGCAGCAGCGAAGCATCAACGCCATCGGCGACGGCCACTTTTTTGCCGGTCAATTGCCCCGCGGCAACACTCGCCTGGACGCGCGATTCGGTGACGGGCCCGGCGCCCTCGGCCGTTGCGAAAGCGCCAACAACATCGCCTGCCACTATCTTTGGCAGCCAGTGTTGTTTCTGTTCCTCGTTGCCAAACCTGAGAATGGCTTCAGCCGCGATATAAACGGTCGATGCGAACGGCACGGCGGCATTGGCGCGACCCAGCTCTTCGGCGATGACGCACAGGTCCACATAGCTCAAGCCGGCCCCGCCGTATTCTTCCGGTAGCGCGGCGCCCAGCCAGCCAAGCTCTGCCATCTCGTGCCACAACTCGGCGTCGAATACGCCATCCTCGTTGAGTGACTTACGCGAGCGCCCGAGCGCGTCGCGGTCCGCCAGCATGCGGCGGGCTTGTTCGCGTAGCAGCTCTTGTTCTTCAGAAAAGTCGAAATTCACTCCGTGCTCCCTAGCCGTCTGGTCGCTACTCTGCCGCGGCTATGTTACCGCTATTGCTGTGCTGCGGTGGTGGCCTGATCGCTTACGCTCGCAGTACCGCCATCTGCGCAGCCAACACATCCGGCGATTGCCGCGGGTCCAGTGTGACGCTGTCAGCAATACCGTCAACTCGGGCACGCACCTGGCGCGCCACCTCGGCCGGTTCGCCGACGACGGCGAAAGTCTCGACCATCTCGTCCGAAATTTCGTTGGCCAGCTGATCCCATTGATTCTCTTTGGTCATGCGGCGCAAGACCGGCTGCAGATCGCCCCAACCATGTAGATCCAAGACGGGCTTGTACGCCGGTGTTGAGCCGTAGAAACCCAGACGACGCTTGATGCCGGCCTTGGCATTGGCAACTTCTTCTTCGGTCTCACCGGTCGCGATAAAGATTGGGTACTGAATCTCGAAGTCCTGCAATGTCATACCGCGTTCAGTTAACGCTGGCTCGAGGCGCGGGACGATCACTTCCTTCAGATACCGCTCGGTGCAAAACGGGTGCACGATCAGGCCGTCGGCCACTTCAGCGGCCGTCTTCAGCATCAACGGACCGACAGCCGCCAACAGAATGGGCGGGCGTTCGAGCCCTTTGGTGGTTGGCGTGAATTCCGGTGTCATCAGCGAGTGGTGATAAAACTCGCCCTGGAAATCCAACGGCTTACCGTCGTACCAGTTATCCCAAATCGCACGGATGGCTTCGATAAACTCGCGCATCTGTTTTGCGGCGCCATACCACGGCATGCCAAATCGACGTGTGATGTGCGGTTTGATTTGTGAGCCTACGCCCAACCGGAAACGACCGCCCGAGTAGACCTGCAAGTCCTGTGCGGCGGCCGCGACAATCATCGGATTGCGCGCAAATGCAACGGCGATGCTGGTGCCAAGCTCCAGGCGTTGCGTCCGATCGGCGGCCAGTACCAGGGGAAAAAACGGGTCGCGACTGGTCTCAGCCGTGAGCGCACGGTCGAATCCAAGTTCTTCCAGCAGACTCGCCTGTTCGGCGATTTGTGTCGTGCCCGCGCTCGCGCGCGGTGTCAGTGAGCCTTCAACTTTGATAGCCATTTCTCATTACCATTTCAGAATTTTCTGGGCTGCGGGACGGGCGCGATACCGCTCATCCCAAGCGCGCAGCAGCGGCCGCTCGCCCATGACATCCGCTTCCACGAAGCGCACAAACTGGAGAGATGCCTGCAATGTGAAGTCCGCGATCGAGACGCCGTCTCCCGTCAGCAACGGGCGTCCGTCACCCAGTAAATCTTCCAGGTAGTTGAGTGGCGTCTGCAAGTCCTGCAGCATTGTTGCGGCCAATTCGGGATCGGGTGCACGGCCAAGCGGGGAGTTGGTCGCGTGTGCGAAGCCGCCCATCGCGCGGGCGATACGCAGATCCACTACCCGCTCTATGTCTCTGGCAATGGCTTTGTCTTCCGGGGTGCCCGCCAGCAAGGCTCCCTCCGGAAACTTGTCCTCCAGGTAACTGATGATGGCAAGTGATTCCACGATGAAGCGCCCGTCGTCCAGTTCAAACGCGGGCACCGTGCCAAACGGGTTACGCGCGAGGTGTTCCGGCTCTTTGTGGCGACCTTTGACCGTGTTGACGATGACTTGCTCGATACCCATGTCCGTACCAAGTTCTTCACGTTCCGCGATGTACAACATCACCTTGGTGGGGTTGGGTGCGAGCGGCACCATATAAAGCTTCATAAGTCCTCCACTAATTCGGCAACCGCTTCAAGAAGTTCGAAGCGGGCGGGACCGAGCGGCCCGGCGCCGTCTAAACCCAGTTTGAGCGTTGTGATACCGGCGTCGCGATACTGCCGCAATCGGCTGCGTACCATCTCCGGCGTGCCGAGCGCTTGAAAGTCCGTCACCATTTCGTCAGGCACCCGTTTCGCCGCCTCGTCGCGTTTGCCTGCGAGCCACAACGCCTGGATGGCTTTGGCGTCGTCAGCAAATCCGGCACGCTGATAGGCGTCGTTATAGAAGTTGGTCCTGGCAGAGCCCATGCCACCCATATTGAACGCGACCGCAGCCTTGCGCTTCTTGATCATGGCATCCACGTCTTCGCCAAGCTCAACGCGGGTCGAGACGCAGAGATCCAGGTCGCTCAAGCGCCTGCCAGCCTCGCGCGCACCTTCCTCGATATACGCGAGATGTGCGTCCGCGTGCAGCGGCGAGAACGATGTCCCGATCCACCCGTCTGCGGCGGCACCGGTATAACGGAGCGAATTGGGTCCAAGCGTCGCCAGGTAAATTGGTATGTTGGCGGGTGAGTGGTCAACGCGGATGGCCTTTCCTTCGCTGTCGGGCAACGGCAACTGATGCACTTTGCCGTCGTATTGCACCTTGTCGCACGAGAAAATCATGCGGCAGATATCCACGGTTTCGCGCAGACGCGTCAACGGACGGCTGTAGCGGACGCCATGAAGACCTTCGACCACCTGTGGCCCGCTGACCCCGAGCCCCAGCACAAAGCGCCCGCCGGTCATGTCGTGTAGCGTCATCGCGGTCATCGCGGTCATTGCTGGAGCCCGCGCAGAGACCTGCATGATACCGGTGCCAAGTTTGATCGACGTTGTCTTGTCAGCCAGATAGGCAAGCGGCGTAGCCGCGTCGCTCCACCAGGCCTCCGCCGAAAAGGCCAGCCCAACGCCTAGGTGCTCGGCGTGCTGTACCCACTCAGCTAACAGTTTTTGATTGTCGGACGTAAGGCGTCCGATCTCGATGGCGAGTTGCATCTGCCCAGCCTGTTTTATCGTGGCCAGTCTGGCCTGATGCTCGAGGAAGATGCCAAATTTTACCCGCGCACCTCAAATGGTCTCGCCAACGCGCCGTCTGGCGCGCTGCCGGGGACAGCCCGCCAGGGCTCTAGAACCACGGAACGGAATAGGTTTTCACGTTCGTGTAGCTCTTCATGGCTTCAATCACGCCTTCTTTATAGCCGAGGCCTGAATCTTTGATACCGCCAAACGGCGACATTTCGATCCGATAACCTGGCACTTCCCAGACGTTAACGGTGCCAACGCGTAACTCTTCGATGCAGCGGTGTACGACGTCGATACGATTGGTACATACGCCCGACGACAAACCAAACGCCGTTGAGTTGGATGTCTGGATCACATCATCCAGATCTTTGCAGCGAACGATCGGCACAACCGGACCAAAGGTTTCTTCTTTAACCAGCTCACTGCTGGCGTTGACATGATCAACCACGGTGGGGTGGAACAACGCATCTTCGCGCGGTGCACCGTGCAGAACTTTTGCGCCTTCGGCGACGGCCATTTCCACGCGCCGCTCGAACAATGCGGCAGCCTCCGCGGTAATGACGGTACCGACGTCAGTCGCCGGGTCGCTGGGATCGCCGCACGTGAGCTTTGCTGTTTCCGCGACGATGGCTTCGGCCAGTGCGTCGGCGATACTGTCGATCGCGAGAATCCGTTTGACCGCCGTGCAGCGTTGCCCCGAGTTTTTGGTGGCCCCAGCAACGGCTAGCGCGGCTGCTTTCGCAATGTCTGCATCGTCCATGACAATCAGCGGGTCATTGCCACCCAGTTCGAGCACTGTACGCCGGTAGCCGGCGTTTTCGGCAATGTATTTTCCGGCCCGGACGCCACCGGTGAAGGTCACCAGCTCAGCGTGCTCGTTGCTGATCATCGTATCGCCAATATCCGCCACGCTGCCCGTGACAATCTGATACATCTCGGGCGGCAACCCGACTTCATACAAGACGTCTGCCAGCAGGATACTGGTGAGTGGCGTCAGGTCGGTTGGCTTCAGAACGATACAGTTGTTGGTGGCGATACTCGGTGCGACCTTGTGCGCCACCATGTTGAGCGGATGGTTAAACGGGGTAATGGCGCTGATCGCTGTCAGCGGCTGACGCAACGTGTGGATGCGCCGCTTTTTGCCGTGTGGCGTCAAGTCGCAGGAGAAAGTCTCGGAGTCGTCGTGCAGGCACAACTGACCAGCCAGCGAAAACACATCAAAAGCGCGTCCAACTTCGTAGTCCGCATCCTTTGCGCACAAGCCGCTCTCCGCGGTGATCAGTGCCGCGATCTCGTTACGACGTTCCACTAGGGCTGCCGCACAATCCATTAAAATGCGTTGCCGATCGTAGCGGCTGAGTTGCGGCTTATAGTCGGCAGCGATCTTGAACGCGCGCTCAACATCCCCGACGTTTCCGCGTGGCACGGTGCCTACGACGTCATTGGTATAGGGATTAAACACTTCGAGGACTTCGTCGCGCTGTATGTTTTCGCCGCCAATGCGCATGCCTTCATTCCAGGTAACATTGGTATTGTGTGGCTGGGCGCTCATTGGCGCGTCTCCTCTTGAATGTGGTTGAGCGCCAGGTGAAAAGCATCAAAATTTCGTAATCGCGCGGTCGTGTCGACTCCGCTCAGCCGGCGGTTTAAGACCAGTGGCACTTTCTGTTCGCTGATGCCGCCGTGGGACCGCAGCGGTGCGTCCAGACCACTCAAGTCGTGGTCTGCCGCAGAGGTGCCTAGCGTGACATGTTTTTCCGATACCACGACGATGTCGCCGAGTCGCTCAGGTGGTAACTCAAAGTCGCTGGCGGCATCAGTACGGGACGCGGCGTATTCAACACCAGGCAATTCGCGAATACGCGATAACAGGTTGCCCACATCGGCGCCCTCAGGCAGGTAGGCCGTCGCGTAAGAACCGAGTGCGCCGTGATGCACAACGTATGGATCGGTGATCGGCAGAATCACGCGCGCGGCATCCGCACCCAGCCAGCGGTCCAGCACGTCTTGTAGATAGATGACCTGCGGCGCGCCATCTGCGTCGTGTTTTGCGTTCATGCCGTGGTCGGCGGTAAACGCGATGACAGCACCCAGCGCATCCAACTGTGCAAGGTAGCCGTCCATCATTTCGTAGAAGTCATTGGCAACGTCCGCGCCGGGCGCGTGTTTGTGTTGGATATAGTCGGTTGTCGACAAATACATGAGGTCGGGGCGGCGGCTCTCCATCAGCTTGACGCCAGCGGCGAACACAAACTCGGACAGCGCCGCGCTATATACAGACGGCTTTTCCATCCCAACCAGACCGAGTACGCGATCAATGCCGTTTTCAGCGAGGTTTGCGATGTCGGAATGTTCGGACGAAAAGCAGATGTGCGGACTGTCGCCGAAGCTGAGGCCGTGACCCAGCAGTCGTCGCAGTTTGTCCTTGGCGGTGATGATGGCGACGCTGGCGCCCTGCTCTGCAAACGCCTGGAAGATCGTGCGCGCTCTCAGAAAACGCGGCTCGTTCATCATCACCGCATCGCCAGTCTCCGGGTCCAGGAAAAAATTCCCGCTAATGCCATGTACCGACGGCGGTGCACCGGTGACGATAGACAGGTTGTTGGGGTTGGTGAAGCTTGGCACGACGCAGTCGACCGTCAGGCGCGTTCCGTGACCCAGCATGTTCTGCAGCCATGGCATACGACCGGCTGCCATTGCGGCATCGAGGTAGTCAGGCTCACACCCATCGATACAGACCACAACCACCGGTGCGGTTGGTGTGGCGTATTCGCGCTCATTGACTTTAACGGTTGTCATCAAATGATTCTCTCTAATGCGTGTTAAGCCGCGCGGCCACAGCGTTCGACGGCCATCGTTTCGAGCGTGTACTTGATGGCTGCCAGCGCGTTGCGCATGTCAGGCTCGTAAAGTTGGCCGATGCAGCCGATCCTGAAACTCTCAGCTACCGTTAGCTTGCCCGGATATATGACAAAGCCTAAGTCTGCCAGGCGATTGTAGAACTCGGTAAATTCGAAGCTTGGATCGGAAGGCATATGGAACGTGATGATGATTGGGGCTTGTATGTCATCGCTCAGCAATGTCTCGAAGCCAAGCGCACGCATGCCGTCAATCAACACATCACAGTTGCGTTGATACCGCTGCAGCCGGCCTTCGCACCCGCCTTCGTCCGCGTGTTCAACCAGCGCCTGGTGCAACGCCGCGACCACGTGGGTCGGCGGCGTAAAACGCCATTGGCCGTTCTTTTCCATCGCTTCCCATTGCGCGTGCAGATCAAGCGAAAGCCCGGGCGCGTTGCCTTGGGCGGCGCGCAACGATGACTCGCGAATGATCGCAAAGCCGACCCCCGGTGCCCCTTCCAGACATTTGTTTGATGAGGCAATCAGCGCATCAAACGGGACTTCACGTGCATCCAGGGGCAATGCGCCAAATCCGCTCATGGCGTCGATGATCAAAGCGGCGTCCTTGTCCGCCGCAACGCCGGCGATCGCCGCGACCGGATTCAGAACGCCCGAGGTGGTTTCACAGTGGACTGCGACCACATGCGAGATCTTGTGGTGTTCGAGAGCACTCTCCACGACGCTGACATCGATAGCGCGGTCCTCAGTCGTCTTTACGACTTCATAGTCGCGACCCATGCGCTGCAAAATGGTGACAATCCGCTCTCCATATGCGCCGTTGACCAGTACCAGCGCACGGCCATCGGCCGGAATCATCGTGCCGAGCGTAGCCTCCACCGCAAACGTGCCGCTGCCTTGAACCGGCACGCAGGTGTGTGTGGCGGATGCGCCTGCCAGATCGACCAGGCGAGCGCGGACCTCCGCATTCATCTGAATAAACGCCTGATCGCGCGAACCCCAGTCACGCAACATTGCCTGTTTGACGGTGGCGGAAGTAGTCAGGGGGCCGGGTGTCAATAACCACGGGTCCCGGTTTGCGCGCTGCATGGCAGCCTCCTTGGAAATTGAAGCAAGAAATTGACGCAGGCATCGAAGCAGAAATGAACACGCGCACGATTGCGTGAGTGATCGTCGCGAGACTGACGACTATGGGTCTGGCCCGGGTATTCGTCAAATCACCAGTTTCTACATATAGTATTGTTTTTATCTATGAAATTAACTTGCGTTAGGCGACCTGCGCGATGTCCCTCAACTCGAGTCAGCTTCGTGCCTTCCACACCGTTGCCGTACACCGACAGTTCACGACCGCCGCACGCGCACTGAACGTCACCCAGCCAACGATCAGCAATCAGGTTGCAGCACTCGAATTACAGTTTGATGTCCGCCTGTTCGACCGGTCCGCCCGAGGCGTGACGCTGACGCCCGTGGGGGAACGGCTGTTCGAACTGACCCAGCAGCATTTTGCGATCGCCGAGCAAGCCGAACAGCTGTTGAGCGCGTCCGGCACGCTCGCCGGTGGTTTTGTAAGGATTGGTGCTGATGGCCCCCATCACGTCATGCCGGTAGTGGCTAAATTTACCCAGCTGTACCCGGAACTCGAGGTTAGCCTGCAGATGGGTAACGCCGGCGCTGTTTTACAGCGCCTGGCCGAGGCGCGGCTGGACGTTGCCATCGTGGGGCGCAAAAGCCCGGACACGCGTTTTCATTTTGAGGTGTTCAGGCAAAGCCCCATCGTCTGCTTCGCCGCCATCCAACCCCCGCTCAGCCAACGCGACAGTGTGGCCCTCACAGACATCGTGAAACACAAGATGATCCTGCGCGAACCGGCATCCGAGACCAGGCAGCTGTTCGAGCGTGCGCTCCGCGCCGGCCGCCTGACGATCGGGGAGCACCTGCAAATCGAAAGCCGCGAGGCAGTCCGCGAAGCCGTCGCAGAAAACCTTGGCGTCGGCGTCGTCTCCCTCGCCGAACTCGACCCGGACCCACGCCTGCGTGTACTGCCCATCAACGACGCCGACATGAACATGACGGAATACATCGCCTGCATGACCGACCGCCGGGGTCTGAGTGTAGTCGAGGCGTTTTTTGATGCGGCTCGGGCGTCTAACGCCCGCGATACGCCCACTTCATAGAAATCTGTTGGATGGCCCCCCAAATGGCCCCTCCGGATGGCTCCGTGTTTGCCCCCGGGTTACCCCTGAATTGACCTCGGATGGCGCCGGCATGGCCGCTCCGGCATCGGCCTTGGGTGTGCCTCGGGTTGGTACTGTCTAGCGACCTACTCAGCCGCCTCACTAGCCTGACGCGGCGTGCCGTCCACGGTTGCGCCGGCGTCCAACATGGCATCGATCGCAGCGTCGTCGTAGCCGTGCTCGCGTAGCAGCGCGACACTGCTTTCACCAAGATTCTCAGGCAGGGAGCGAACGCCCGCGGGCGTGTCAGAGAATTTTACGCCTGGGCCCGGGATCTGGACGCGGCCTTCGGTGGGGTGGTCGTACGAGCCAAACAGGCCAACCGCGGCGAGGTGCGGGTCTTCGGACAACTCACCCAATGGGACCGCGCGTCCGTTCGGGATATCGCCGTTTTCCAATGCTTCCAGCAATGCGTCCGTTTCCCAGCTCGCGACACACTCCGCGACCATAGCGTAGAGGTCTCCGATGCGCTCGCTACGGGTTTTGGGATCTGTGATCAGCGGGTCGTCTACCATCTCCGGGCGGTCCATGATTTCGAAAAACGAGCGCCACTGTTTGGTGTTGTAGGGCAGCACGCAGACGTAACCGTCGCGCGTGGCGTAAGGCTTTCGATATTCCACCATGGAACGTTCGTAGCCTGCCGGACCAAGCGGCGGCTCCCAAGCGTGGCCGGACTGGTGTTCGATCAGATTGAAGCCAACCAGCGACTCAAGCATGGGTACTTCTACGCGCTGACCTTTGCCTGTGCGCTCGCGGCTGAAGAGCGCAGCCAGTGTCGCGTGCACGGCAAACTGCGATCCAATTTTGTCGCAGATAGACGCGTTGACAAACCTGGGCGGGCCTTCTCGTCCACCTTGCATGGCGGCCATGCCGGACATGCCCTGGATAATGTCATCGTAAGCGGGGCGTTTGGCATAAGGCCCGTCCTGGCCAAAGCCGACCAAAGACACGTAGATGATCTGATTGTTGCGACTCTTGCAGGCGTCGTAACCGAGTCCGAGTCGTTCCATCGCGGCTGGTCGGACCGAGGAAATCAGGACATCCGCGTCTTCAATCATCCGCAGCACAACGTCACGCGCGTCCGGCTGTTTGAGGTCGAGGACAATACAACGCTTGTTGCGGTTGGCCATCAGGTAGAAATGCCCCATCCCCGGGTTGCGATAGGGTGTGATGCCGCGTGTGATATCACCCTCCGGCGCCTCGACCTTGATCACGTCGGCGCCGTAGTCGCCCATGATCTGCGTGGCATACGGGCCAAAGCCCACCATCGTCATGTCAATGACTTTTAAACCGTCTAGTGGTCCGGACACAGCCTTGCTCCCGCCTGCCAGCAAAATTTGAGCGCCGAACGATAGCAGAAGCGTGTGAGGCACTCCGCTTCAGCGGTGTCATCGCCGAAACAGATTTGGCATGGCAACTGGGCGCTTCGCGATCTCACTCGTCCGCAAACGTTGTGGTAGCGTGCATCGGTTGGCAATGCGATTTGGCGCTGTCAGAGCATGCGTCCGCGAGTGAGAGCAAATGAGTGAACGAAAACCGGTGACCGACTGGGCCACCGACTTCGACATCTTCGATCCCGAACACGCAGCCGATCCAGGGGACGTTTGGTCAGACCTGCAGGGTCGCTGCCCGATGGCGCGTACAGAGCGTTACGGTGGTATGTGGATGGCGACGCGATACGAAGACGCGCGCGAACTGGTAATGAACACCTCCGTGTTATCAAACCGTCAGGTGTCTCTTGCGCCCATGAAAGAGTCATCCGACCTGCTGGCGGATTATCACAGCCACATCACGCCGCCCATCAGTAACGATCCGCCCGAACACACGCCGCTTCGACGGATCATCCTGCCGTTCTTTTCACCGCGCGCAGTGGAGGAACACAAGGCGTTCACCGAGCAGTTATGTAACGATCTGATCGACGGTTTTATCGAGCGTCGTGAGTGTGACGCTGCCGTTGACTACGCACAGCAAATCACCCCGCGCGTTATTGGTCACATGCTTGGTATTGATATCAATCGCAGTGATGAATTTGTGAGCTGGGTACGCGGCTTCATCGAACTTGGC
>MDTA01134505.1_pt1 | contig 39380 bp, 35 predicted proteins | sample 811151 | NCBI WGS metagenome assembly MDTA01 (sample SAMN05326648, study PRJNA326480) | marine metagenome | isolation source: seawater | place: Indian Ocean: South | collected 2010
CGAAACAAACAGATGAAAACTTGATTTTTAACCTAGAGGTTAACTGTATAAGTGACGATAGTAATGAGCTTAAATTTAAAGTTAATAATTACAAAAAAAATCATGATTTATTGAGAACAGAAATTAATCAACTTGAAAATAATTTGGAATTCTTTTCTAAATCGAGCAATAAAAGTCCGATGTTGAAAGAAGTTACTCAAAAATTAAATACTCTCAATGATAAATCAATCCTTTTGAAATATAAAATAGATAAGATCAATACCTTAATTAAAAATTTTGAAAATGATAATGTCAAAAAATCAAAGCAGAATGAAATAAATGAGGAATAAATTATGTTTCTTCTTTTGCTTTATCCCACAAAGCATTTAATTCATTTAAATCCAAGGAATTTATTTTCTTTTTTTTAACGTCTAGACTCTTTTCTACAAAATTAAATCTTTTAATAAATTTTTTATTTGATCCTTCGAGAGCAAGATCTGGATTTATATCTAAAATCCTTGCATAATTAATTAAGGAAAAAAATAAATCGCCAAACTCCTCCTCAATTGAATTAATTTTTTTATTGTTTATCTCATCTAAAAACTCATTTAACTCCTCTTTAATTTTTTTTACAACGTCCTCTGATTTCTTAAAATCAAATCCGACTGCAGCTGCTTTTTCTTGAATTCGTTCAGCTTTAATTATTGATGGCAATCTAGATGGTATACCTGACAAAACACCTTTATTATCTTTGATAACTTTTAAACTTTCCCAATTTTTTTTTATATCATTTAGATTATTAATTTTTAAATTGCCAAATACATGAGGATGTCTATAAATAAGTTTTTCTCTAACTGAACTAGCTACGTCGGATAAATCAAAATGGTTTTTTTCGGAAGCAATTTTTGAATAAAAGATAATATGTAGCAAGATATCTCCTAATTCAACTTTAATTGCATCCATATCATTATCTAAAATAGCTTGAGACAATTCGTAAGTTTCCTCAATTGTTAAGGATCTGAGACTTTTAATGGTTTGTTTTTTATCCCATGGACATTTTAAACGAAGCTCATCCATGACATCCAATAATTTATCTACAGATTCTAATTGTTTTTTTCTTTTATTCATATTATTGACTAATTATCTCATTTTAATTTTGGAAAACTTCATTAAATAATCAGTATGTACTTTTCCCTTACTAATATCTAACAGCTTTCTTCTTAAAAGTTTTCTTTTTAGTGGGGATATTTTATCAGTAAACAAAATTCCTTCGATGTGATCATATTCATGCTGAATTACCCTAGCGATCAAACCATCAAACTCTTCAAATTGTTCAATAAAATTAGTATCATAATACTTTATTTTAATGGTTTCACTCCTTTTGATATCAGCTCTAACTTCAGGAATGCTTAGACATCCTTCGTTAAAATCCCAAGCCTCTCCATTTTCATCCAAAATCTCTGGGTTAATAAATACCTTTTTAAAGGATTTTAATTTTAGGCTCTCCTCTTGGTTGAGGCTTTCATCATCTGAAAATGGTTTGGTATCAACAATAAAAAGTCTTATTGATAATCCAATCTGAGGTGCTGCTAAACCAACCCCATTAGCATTATACATCGTTTCCCACATATTATTGATTATATTGGATAAGCTTTCAAAAGATTTGTTAATTTTTTTAGCTTTGGTTTTTAATACTGGATGGCCATATCCGACTATTGGTAAAATCATTTTAAATTTTTTAGAAATTCTAAATAAGACTGAAGAATTATTGCTGCACTTATTTGATCGATCAGTTTTTTATTACTTCTTTTAATTCTATTTAGTCCTGACTCCATAATAGTTCTTTTTGCGATTTTAGATGAGTATCTTTCATCATGTCGAATAACATTTAAATCAGGAAGTTTATTTTTTAATTCTTTTATAAATTTCAAAATTTTTTTTTCAATAACCGGAAAAGATCCGTTCCCTTTTTTGGATTGACCTATTATAACTGCATCTAAATCATTATTTAATTTATAATCTTTTAAAAAATTAATCACTTCTTTTGAATCCAATGTAGTCAGACCACTTGAAATTATTTGAAGAGGATCAGTATGAGCAACACCTGTTCTTTTCTCTCCAAAATCTAATGCAATTAATGTTCCCATTTATATATTTTAACAAATATACATTTTTGGCCTTTTAAATTTATTAGTAATTACTGCGTTTACTTATATTTATGAAAAATTTAAGATGAAGACAGTAATTGAATCAACATGGGAAGATCGATCATTAATCAATAAAAAGGAAAACCAAGAATGCATATTGGATACAATAAATCAGTTAGATAAAGGAGTTATTAGGGTTGCAGAAAAAATAAATGAAAGTTGGACTATTAATGAATGGGTGAAAAAGGCAGTTATAATGTATTTTCAAATACAAAAAATGAAAACCATTGAAGTTGGACCTTTTGAGTTTCACGATAAAATACCTCTAAAAAATAAATATAAACAAAAAGGTGTGCGGGTTGTACCTCATGCACTAGTTAGATATGGTGCATATATTTCCAAGGGTGCAATTTTAATGCCAAGTTATACAAATATTGGATCTTATGTAGGTAGGGACACTATGATAGACACATGGGCAACAGTTGGAAGTTGTGCTCAAATTGGATCAAATGTTCATGTGAGTGGAGGAGTTGGAATTGGTGGGGTTTTAGAACCTATTCAAGCCTCTCCTGTGATAATAGAAGATAATGCTTTTATAGGTTCAAGGTGCATAATAGTTGAAGGAGTAAGGGTTGAAGAAGAGGCTGTTCTTGGAGCAAATGTAACTTTAACTGCTTCAACAAAAATAATTGACATAACTGGAAATAAACCTTTCGAAACAAGAGGTATTATTCCCAAAAGGTCTGTTGTAATACCCGGTAGCTACTCAAAAAAATTTAACGCAGGACAATATCAGGTTCAATGCGCTTTAATTATTGGAAAAAGAAAAGAGAGTACCGATAAAAAAACCTCATTAAATAATGCTCTAAGGGAGAATAAAGTTGCTGTTTAGACTGTATCTTTTGTTAATCCAAATTTTGTTCTTGTAAGTTTTTTGTTATTTGTTTCTAATCTAATTTTATTATTATTTTTCCATGAGTTTTCATTTACGTAACTTCTTTCATGATAAAGATGTAAGCATATCGCTGAGTATCTTATTTGTTTTGATCTGATTCCTAAATTGATGAGTCTCTCACCCAGCTCCCTATCCTCTCCACCGTATTTCATTCTTTCATCAAATCCATTTACTGAAAAAATATCTTTTTTCCATCCAGAACTATTGTGTCCATTCCATGTCGGTCTAGTTGTAGTAATTATATTTAGTAATAGAGCAAAAAAATCATTAACTAAAATTTTTAAGTTTTTAAATGATATAGGAAGGCCTTTTTTTCTGAGCCAAGAATATGAAAAGCAATTCGCAGACAAAATATCATCTTCATTTATAAGGTTTGATAAATTTCTATTTAACTTAAAGTAACCGCCAGAAAGAAAAAAACCACTTTGTTTAAATTTGTTATGCTTCTCTAAAAAGTCAGCTCTAGGAATACAATCTCCATCAGTAAATACAATATAATTTCCCTCAGTTTGTGATAAAGCTTTATTTAAAATGATTGTTTTTTGAAATCCATTATCTGGGTGCCATACATGTTTTATTTTATAAAATAAATTTGGTTTAATTAGTTTAATTAGATCTCTAGTTTTAGGATCCGAACCATCATCTGCTACTAATATTTCAAAATCTCTAAATGTTTGGTTGTTAAAGCCAATAAGGACTTTATTAAGCCATAATTCAGAATTATAGGTTGAAACAATAACCGAAATTGAACAAGACAAAACTTTAATTTATATATCAATGACAAAAATAAAACTACTTTTGCTTTAAGTGATAAAATTATAATGAAAATATTAGTCATTCAACAAAAAATGATTGGAGATGTTTTAATTAGTAGCATAATTTGCGAAAATATAAAACTATGGAATCCTAAAATTGAAGTTGATTTTTTAGTAAATAGACACACTATTCCTGTTATAGAAAATAACCCACATATAGATAATATTATAATTTTTGAGGATCACAAAAGTGATAGGAGGAGGAATTTTTTAAAATTTTTAAAAATGCATAAAAATAAAGATTATGATATAATTATAGATGCCTATGGGAAAATAGAAAGTATTATAATAACACTTTTAACAAATGCAAAAATAAAAATTGGATATAAAAAATGGTATACAAAATGGGTTTATTCAATTTTAATAGATAGAAAATTACACAAGTCAAAAGCTGAGATTCAATTATCCATATTAAATCGACTAAAATTACTAGAGCCAATAGTTGGAAAAAATTTTAAATTTAAATTAAAGCCTACAATACATTTAAAGCAGGAGAGAGAAAAAAATATTGATTTAATTTCTATTAAGAAAAAAAATATGTTAATAATGATTAGCGTCTTAGGGAGTTCAGTGATCAAGTCATATCCAATTAATAAAATGGCAACCCTTTTAAATTATTTAGTAAAAAAACATCCTGTAAAACTTATATTAAATTACATGCCAGATCAGAGAGATGAAATAATGAATTTTTTAAAAAAAATCAATCCAAAAACAAAAGAAGCTATAATTAAAAACAAAACCCCCAAAAGTTTGAGAGATTATATATCAACTGTTTCTTATTGTGATGCTATTATAGGAAATGAAGGAGGGGCTATAAACATCGCAAAATCATTAAATATTCCTAGTTTTTCAATTTTTTCACCTCAAATAGATCCCGATGTATGGAATACAGAATGCTCAAAAAATGTATCTGTTCATATAAAAGATTTCAATGATGAGTTCAAAAATTTCAAACTAAATCAAAATCAAATAATCAGACTTTATGAATCTTTTGATTTTAATTATTTCAAAAAAAACTTATCAACGTTCATTAGAGGACTCCAGTAATCCATTCTCTACCCTAATTTTTTTTGTTTGAATCGACTCATTTTGTAATAAATTATTTTTTTCAAAATTAGATTTATCTTTTTCATCATGATCTAAATGATAAACTATACCGATAAACTTAAGTCTTTTACCTTTCAAGCCGTTATTATGAAATCTAATCATTAAATCTGAGTCTTCTCTACCCCAACCTCTAAAATCATTATTATATCCATTAACATTTATAAAATCTTTTCTCCAAAAAGAAGTGTTACAACCCCTAAATTTGGGTGAAATTTTATTTTTTAAAGCAAAGAATTTATTTAAAAAAGGTATTCTTAATTTTCTAAATCTCTTTTTAATATTTGGACTGAAAAAGGAAAAAATTAATCTTTCTTCATTATTATTGGAGCACAATAAAAACTTTGAGATATGTTCTTTTTTTATATGAACTCTAGTTCCGAATAAATAACATCCCGGCTTTGCATTAAATAAATGATCTTTGATAAAATACTTATCTGGAATGCAATCACCATCGATTTGAATTATATAATCTGATTTTGACAACCTAATTGCCTTATTGAGAATTAATGCTTTTCTGAAGCCACAATCTGCATGATTAACATGAATAAACTTAGAGGCAATTTTATTTCTCCATGAATCTACTATTTCCTTTGTTTCTATATCATTACCGTCTTCAGCAATTATAATTTCGTCAGGTAAATAAGTCTGCCTATCAATTGCATCAATAATAATATCAAGTGCTTTAGAATAATTATATGTTGAAATTATTAATGAAACTGTCATAATCAATTACAAATATAAATAGAAAACAATGTTTCATAACTTAGCAAAATAAAATAGAATTTTTGCAAAATAACTTTACCAATGATTCAGGAAATTAAAAAGGCTGTAAATGTTTTAAATAGTGGTGGTGTAATTTTATATCCAACAGATACTGTATGGGGTATAGGATGTGATGCTAGAAATTCAATAGCAATAAATAAAATTTTTAAAATAAAAAATCGAAAATCAGAAAAAACATTAATTTGTCTTATGGAAGATATTAAAATGCTGAAAAAACATATTTTAAATATTCCAAAAGAAGCTGAGTTATTAATAAATGGCCCCATTCCTGCAACAATAATTTATGATAATCCAAAAAATATTTCGAAAATTCTTGTAGCTGATGATAATACGCTAGCAGTAAGAATACCAGAACATGAATTTTGCAATAAATTATTATCAATTTTCGGAAAACCAATCGTTTCAACTTCAGCAAACTTAAGCGGCCAAGAAACCCCTCTTAGTTTTTCAGAAATCACAAAGTCTATTTTGGAAGGTGTTGATCATGTTGTAAATTTGCAAAAAGAAAAAAAAGCATTAAACATGCCCTCAAAAATATTCAAAGTTGGCAGCAATGGAGAAATCTTAACAATTCGAAAATAAATGAAATTGTTAATAAAAGAACCTTTACTTAAATCCGAACTTTTTCAAAAACTAAAAAAAATAATTGAAGAAAAAAAAGTTGAATCATATATAATTGGAGGTGCGGTAAGAGATTATTTAATAAATAAAAAACAACCCAAAGATATTGATATTGTATGTGTTGGAAATGGGATCAAAATTGCCAAAGCTTTAAAAAAAGAATTATCAAATTCAAGCAAGATTCAAATTTTCAAAAATTATGGAACTGCAATGTTTAAGTGGAATGAAATAGTCCTTGAATTTGTGGGTGCAAGAAAAGAATCATATTCAAAAAATAGTAGAAACCCAAACATTGAAGTTGGTTCGTTAAAGGATGATCAAAATAGGCGTGATTTTACTGTTAACTCCTTAGCAATAAGCCTTAACTCTACTAATTATGGAAAACTTCTGGATCCTTTTAATGGTTTGAATGATTTGAAAGAAGGGATTTTAAAAACACCACTAGATCCTGACAAAACATTTTCAGATGATCCCTTAAGGATGATGAGAGCAGTAAGGTTTGCTTCACAATTAAACTTTACAATTGAAAAAAAATCACTAAAGTCAATAATTAAAAATAAAAAAAGAATTGAAATAGTTTCAAACGAAAGAATAGTAGATGAGCTCAATAAAATAATTTTATCTAAAAAACCTTCAATTGGTTTTATTATTCTAGATAAAACTGGTTTATTAAAATATGTTCTTCCCGAAATTGAAAATTTGAAAGGTGTTGATGAAATAGAGGGATTCAAACATAAAGATAATTTTTATCATACTCTAGAAGTTCTTGATAACATATCTAAAAAGACTGAAAGTCTTTGGTTAAGATGGGCAGCACTTTTACACGATATTGGTAAATCAAAAACAAAAAAACTAATAAATGGAATTGGTTGGACTTTTCATGGTCATGAGTTTATAGGTTCAAAAATGGTTTATAATTTATTTAAAAGACTTAGAATGCCATTAAATGAAAAAATGAAATATGTTCAAAAACTTGTTTTGATGAGTTCACGTCCAATTGTAATTGCCCAGGATTTAGTTACAGATGCTGCGGTGAGAAGATTAGTTTTTGATGCTGGTGATCACATAGATGATTTAATATGCTTATGTAAGGCTGATATAACAACTAAGAATCAAAAAAAATTCTCTGAATATCATAAAAATTTTGAAATTGTAACAAAAAAAATAATTGAAGTTGAAAATAGAGATAAGATTAGAAATTTTCAACCACCAGTTGATGGAGACATTATAATGAAGTATTTTAATTTAAAGCCTTGTAAAGAAGTTGGATATATTAAAGAAATTATCAAAGAGTCAATTTTAGAGGGGAAAATTCCAAATGAAAAATCTTCTGCACTTGAATTAATGAAAAAGACTGGAAAAAAATTAGGATTAAAAACAGATGAATAAAAACTTTTTATTTTTTCTTAAACTCTCATTAATATTAATTTATTTAGTTATTGCAGCAGGAGCTACGGTTAGAGTAACTGGAAGTGGAATGGGTTGTCCAGATTGGCCTAAATGTTTTGGATACATTATTCCACCTACAGAAAGAAATCAATTAGAATGGAAACCAAATCATTTTTATAACAAAAATGAAGTTATAATTTTAAATAAATCCTTGAGAGTTGCAATAAATGATTTTAGATCACAAAATAAATACAATAAAAGCAATTGGAATCCATATTTAAAACATGACTATTCTGAGTTTAACGTTTATCACACATGGATAGAATTCATTAACAGATTAATAGGGGCAATATCTGGTATTGCTGTTTTTGCAATGTTTTGTTTCTCTTTGTTTTTATGGAAAAAAAAGAAAATCCTGGTTATTCTATCATTTTTAGCTGTTATCTCAATGATCTTTCAAGCTTTGTTGGGAAAAGAAGTGGTTGACTCAAATTTACTTGCTTATAAGATTACAATTCATATGATAATGGCATTTATTATTTTAGCAATACTTATTTATATATTATATCTATCAAAAATAAAGCCAATTGATATCCGTTTTAATAATAAAATAATTTATATAATTACATTTGGATTTTTCTTAACGTTGATACAAATATTTTTAGGAACGCAGGTTCGTCAATTTATAGATATTCAAATGAATGAATTTCCAATGCAAAATGAATTGTGGCTTAAATTTGCACCATTAAAATTTTATTTTCATCGATCTTTCTCATTAATTATTCTAGCAACAAATCTATTTTTATATCGTGAATTTAAAAAAATAAAAATCATTCCATTTTCACTTAAAATTATTTTAGCAGCTTTATTACTTGAAATTTTTACTGGTGTCTTAATGTATTATTTTGATTTTCCCATATCCACCCAACCAATACATCTGCTTTTGGCAACTTTTATTTTCACTGCTCAAATGTATCTTATTCTTCAACTAGTCATTAAAAATGAAATTAAATGATATTGAGAATAAGAACAATACTTGATGTAAATGATGATGTAATCAGAGATATTGAAATTGAAGATGATTCAACATTAGAGGATCTAAACATTTTTATCACTAAATCATATGGGTTTAAAGAAAAAGAAATGGCATCGTTTTTTAAAACAGATGAAAACTGGAAACAAGGTGAAGAAATGAATTTAATTGAACTTGATGAAAAGAAAAACTTTTCAAAAAAAACTTTAAATAGTATTTTAAACAAGAGTAATAAACGTCTTATATTTATATATGATTTTTTGGCACTTTGGACTTTTTTCATAGAAGTAATTGAGTTTACTCAACCAATAAAAAATACTAGTTATCCAAATTTGATTTTTTCTAAGGGAAAAATTCCAAAAAAACCTCCAAATAATATCTTTATAAATTCAAAAGAAAAAGATCAAACTGAAAATTTTGATGATTTGTCAGATTACGAGTTATATTAATTTCTCAAAATAGATATTGGCTTTATATTTTCATAATTTCTTTTCAAGAAGGACAATGAAGCATCCATAATATCACCCATTGAATTACTATTTTTAAACACTTCAAGTTTTGTGAATTTAAAGATTTCCATTTTTAATTTATTTAGATTTTTTTTATTCGATATTGGCTTCTCTTTCATTGAAGTTAACAACCTATTAATTTTATTTTCATTACTAATTATTCTTTTAGCAACAATTGACCTTTCCTCGATTTTATATTGATCAATGGAATCATGTGTTAATTTATCTTGAATCATTTTAATCAGAGGTTGATTTTCTTTAAAAAACTGTGGCCTATAAACTGAAAATCTACCTTCGAAACTCTGCTGGTCAAAATCAATAGCTCTAATCCTGTAAATTACCTGATCAAAATCATGAATTGGAACAATTACATAATTATAAGCTCTCATATCTCCTAATAATCTTATCATGCATCTTTCATTAAATTTTACATACTCCTTAGCTATTTGAGATTTTTGAGGTTCTGAACATTTAGGAAGCATTTGTTTTATAAAAATATCACCTGGAATGCCTGAAATATGTTCTTCAACTAGTGTTGTCTCATTAACAAAGAAATTCAAATTATAAGGAGAAAGCATATGCTCAAACTCGAGACCAAACACTCTTGATGAATCAGTTTTTTTTACATAAAAATACGTGAAGTTATCATTCAGAATATTTCTCACTTTTATTCTAAATGGCTTAGAATTTCCAAAGGTACAATAATCAATAGCATCAATATTTAGATATGCTATTGTAGATTCATTTCCATCAGAATGTAAAATAGTATAGATTTTTTTTAAATTAAAATCAATGTCTTTTAGCTCACTATCTGAATAAAATACTCTAGTCCACAAAGTGTCTTTATCATTATCGTCGTAGACATTTACACTACCCTGAAATCTAAGTAAATCTTCATAGGATATTGGAACATCAATCCATCTATTAAAATCCATTAAATATTTTTTCAAAATATTTGTTATAGGGTAAAAAGGCTTTTTTTTAGAGATAAGTTTTTCCATTTAAATCTATAACGGTTTTAAAGAAATTTTAACATTAATTAATAACCTAAAATTAGTCAATATAAATCAATGAATAAAAAGTAATAAAAAAATATACTTTTGTAATTAAAGATTCTTTGATGAAATTTAAAATTTTTTCTAATTTCAAACCAACAGGTGATCAACCTGAGGCTATCAGAAATATATTATCCGGATTCGAGAATAATTATAAGAATATGGTACTTCAGGGTGTAACAGGTTCAGGAAAAACATTCACAGTAGCCAATGTTATTCAAAATCTAAAAAAACCAACCCTAGTATTGGCCCATAACAAAACTTTGGCTGCTCAATTATATTCTGAATTTAAACAATTTTTCCCAAATAATGCTGTTGAATATTTTGTCTCATATTATGATTATTATCAACCTGAAGCATATATGCCCGTAACAGGAGTTTATATTGAAAAAGATCTATCAATAAATGAAGAAATTGAAAAATTAAGATTGAGTACAACATCATCTTTACTTTCAGGAAGAAGTGATATAATAGTAGTTGCTTCAGTTTCATGTCTTTATGGTATTGGGAACCCTGTTGAATTTGAAAAAAATATGATAACTATCAAAAAGAATCAAAAAATATCTAGGACAGTCCTTTTAAAAAAATTAGTCCAGAGCTTATACTCAAGAACAACAAGTGATTTTGAAAGAGGAAATTTTAGAGTACAAGGTGATATTATTGATGTTTATCCAGGATATGCAGATACTGCATTTAAAATTCATTTTTTTGGGGATGAAATTGAAGAAATTGAATTATTTGATCCGATTAACAATAAAATTATTGAGAATCAAAAAATAGCTAAATTATTTCCAGCAAATATGTTTGTAACGTCACCTGACATTCTACAAAATGCTATCAATCAAATTCAAACTGATTTAATTAAACAAGTGGATTATTTTATTGAAATCGGTAAACATCTTGAAGCAAAACGTCTAAAAGAAAGAACTGAATTTGATATAGAGATGATTAAAGAGTTGGGGTATTGTTCAGGTATTGAAAATTATTCTAGATATTTGGATGGAAGAAGCCCAGGGACAAGACCTTTTTGTTTATTAGATTATTTTCCGAAAGATTATCTTATGGTAATTGATGAAAGTCATGTAACAGTCTCTCAAGTTCATGCAATGTATGGAGGAGATAGATCTAGAAAGGAAAATCTTGTCAATTATGGATTTCGTTTACCAGCTGCAATGGATAACAGACCTTTAAAGTTTGAAGAATTTGAAAGTTTACAAAATAATGTCTTATATGTCAGTGCTACTCCTGCAGATTTTGAAATTAAAAAAACAGGAGGACATATTGTAGAGCAAATAATAAGACCAACAGGTCTTTTAGACCCAGAAATTGAAGTTAGACCAAGCTTAAACCAAATTGATGATTTAATAGATGAAATTCAAAAAAGAGTAAAAATTGATGAAAGAATACTTGTAACCACATTAACAAAACGAATGGCCGAAGAGTTATCAGAGTATTTAACTAAAATTAATATTAGATGCAGATATATACATAGTGATGTTGATACGTTAGAAAGGGTTGAAATTATGCAAGATCTTAGATTAGGTAGATTTGATGTTTTGATAGGAGTCAACTTACTAAGAGAGGGTCTTGATCTTCCTGAGGTTTCATTAGTTGCAATAATAGATGCGGATAAGGAGGGTTTCCTTAGAAGTAATAGATCATTGACTCAAACTGTCGGAAGGGCTGCAAGAAATTTAAATGGAAAAGCAATCATGTATGCAGATAAAGTTACTAAAAGTATGAATAAAACAATAACTGAGACAAATTATAGAAGAAAGAAACAAAAGGAATATAATATAATTAATAATAAAGCTCCAAAACCTTTAAATAAGTCTTTAGATAATGTTCTATCAAAAAATTCTGTTTCTACCTATTCAAAAGAAATTGAAAAAAAGAGACCTTCATTTTCGATCAAAAAATATAAGAAAAAAGATGATTTTGAAAAAGCAATAAGAGAAACAAGAAAAAAAATGGAAAAAGCGGCTAAGGAATTAGATTTTCTTAAAGCAGCATCTTTACGTGATGAGATTAAATTTCTACAGACCAAAAAAAAGAAATTATAACTAACTTAATACTTCTTGAACTTTCATTGCTGCCTCTTCAAATGCAGTAGCCGCTATAACATCCAAGTTTGAATTTTGAATTAGAGTTTTTGCAGAATCTGAATTTGTTCCTTGTAATCTAACAATGATAGGCACCTTTATATTATCTCCAATATTCTTGTATGCATCAATAATACCCTGAGCTACCCTATCACAGCGAACTATACCACCAAAAATATTAACCAAAATAGCTTTTACATTTGGATCCTTTAAAATAAGACGAAAAGCAAGTTCAACTCTTTTAGCATCAGCTGTCCCTCCAACATCTAAAAAATTAGCAGGAGAACCGCCTGATTGTTTTATCAAATCCATAGTAGCCATCGCTAGACCAGCACCATTAACCATACAACCTACGTTACCATCTAAATCAACATAATTTAAACCTGCTTTGTCAGCTTCAACCTCTATCTGATTTTCTTCCTCTAAATCCCTTAATTTATGGTAGTCCTTGTGTCGGAACATGGCGTTATCGTCAATACTTACTTTTGCATCAACTGCAATTATCTCATCATCTGAAGTTTTAAGGACTGGGTTAATTTCAAATAATGTTGCATCAGATCCAACATATGCATTGTATAAATTAGTTATAAATTTTATCATTGATTTAAAAGCTTTATTCTTGAGTCCTAAATTAAAAGCAACTTTGCGAGCTTGAAAAGGAATAAGACCCATCGCTGGGTCAATTTCTTCATAAAAAATCAAATGTGGTGTGTTAGCTGCAACTGATTCAATATCCATTCCACCCTCAGTTGAGTACATTATCATATTTTTTCCACTCGTTCGATTCAATAAAACTGACACGTAAAACTCCTTTGGTTCAGAATCTCCAGCATAATAAACATCTTCTGCAACCAAAACTTTATTTACTTTTTTACCTTCTGGTGGTGTCTGAGGAGTAACTAAACTCATACCTATAATGTCATTAGATATTTTTTCAACCTCACTAATTGATTTGGCTAATTTTACTCCACCTCCTTTACCTCTGCCTCCTGCGTGAATTTGTGCTTTTATAACATGACATTTTGTGCCAGTTAAATCAGTCAATTTTTTTGCAGCATTCACGGCTTCCTTGGAGTTCGTTGCTACATAACCCTTCTGAATTCCAACCCCAAAGCCTTCTAGTATATTTTTTCCTTGGTATTCATGTAAATTCATTTAATAAATTATTAGTTTAAACAAAAATAAAAATCAATATGAAAAAAGACTAGGTTTATAATTTTTTTTATTTGATATTTTAACAAGTTTTCATCATTATGATATATTTTATCTATTTAGACTTTAATTAGTTTCATATTTATAAATTTGAAAAAAAATTAAATTGAATAATAAAGACCTATTAACCATTTCAAAAAAATTTGGAAACCCAGTTTATGTATATGATTCTAACAAAATTGAATCACAATTCCTTAGACTCAAAAATGCCTTTTCTAAAATTTCCAATTTGAGAATTCATTTTGCCGTTAAAGCTTTATCCAATATTTCGATATTAAAATTCATGAAAAAACTTGGAACAGGACTTGATACTGTATCGATTCAAGAAGTTAAATTAGGATTAATAGCTGGTTTTGATCCAAAAAAAATAATTTACACTCCTAATGGGGTGTCTTTTGATGAGATAGAAAAAGTTTCAAAAACCGGAGTTCAAATTAATATAGATAACTTATCTCTTTTAGAACAGTTCGGGAGTAAATATCCAAATACACCTGTTTGTGTTAGAATAAACCCACATGTAATGGCGGGAGGAAATTCCAATATTTCAGTCGGACACATTGATTCTAAATTTGGTATTTCAATTCACCAAATTCCTCATCTCAAACGAATAGTTGAGAATACTAAAATGCATATAAACGGTATTCACATGCATACTGGCAGTGACATACTAGATATTGACGTTTTTCTGTATGCTTCAGAAATCTTATTTAATAATGCAATGAATTTTAAAAATCTTGAATTTATTGACTTTGGAAGCGGTTTTAAAGTTTCATACAAAAAAGGTGATAAAGAAACTAATATTGAAGAATTGGGTGAAAAACTAACTGTAAGATTCAAAAAATTTATTAAAAATTATGGTAAAAAAGTAGAATTAGCATTTGAACCTGGAAAGTTCTTGGTAAGTGAATCTGGTTATTTTTTGACTTCTGTTAATTCATTAAAACAAACAACTTCAACTATTTTTGCTCAGGTAGATAGTGGTTTTAATCATTTTATTAGACCAATGTTTTACAACTCTTTTCATGAAATATACAATTTATCAAATACTCAAGGAAAAAAAAGGTTTTACTCAGTTGTTGGTTATATATGTGAAACAGATACATTTGGAAATAACAGAGAAATTGAAGAAATTTCAGAGGGTGATATTCTAGTATTTAAAAATGCTGGAGCCTACTGTTTTTCGATGTCAAACAACTATAATTCACGTCCAAAACCAGCAGAAGTTTTATGGTATAATAATGAAGCTAAACTCATCAGAGAAAGAGAGAGATTCGAGGATATAATTAATAATCAAATTGAAATTAGTTTATAAAAACAGTCTACAATTTTAATTTCTAAATGATATTTTTTTAATTGTTTCATTAAGCTCCTTCATCATACTTTCAATAATTACTGATACAGGCAAAATTTGATTTATTTGAGAAGCTACCTGTCCTATTTCTAATTCACCTTCATCTAAATCTCCTTCAAACATTCCTTTTTTTGCTCTGCCCTTTCCTAAATGTTTTATTAATGATTTTATTGAAGCTCCATTTGAATACAGATCTAAAATCTCATCATAAAATTTATTCTTCATCATTCTAACTGGAGTTATTTCCTTTAAAGTTAAAACAGTACTACCCTGTCCTGCGGATATAATTGCATTCTTGAAATTTAAATGAGCGGAAGCTTCTTCTGATGCAACAAATCTGGAACCAATTTGAACAGCGTCAGCACCTAAACAAATAGCAGCAGCTATAGAAGATCCAGATGAAATTCCACCTGCTGCAATTAATGGAATATTAATAGCTTTCTTAACTAAAGGAATTAATACCATGGTAGTAGTTTCTTCTCGACCATTATGTCCTCCTGCTTCAAAACCCTCAGCGACTATTGCATCGACACCACTAGCTTCAGCTTTTAAAGCAAATTTTACAGAACTAACAACATGAACGACTATGCAACCTGCAGCTTTAAGTTTTTTTGTCCATAAAGCTGGATTTCCAGCCGATGTAAAAACAATTGAAATCTTTTTTTTAATCAAAATATCAATTATTTTTTCCATTTCAGGATATAAAAGAGGAACATTAACAGCAAATGGTTTTGAGGTCGCCCTATTGCATTTGTCAATATGCTCTATAAGTGTCTCAGGATGCATTGAACCAGCTCCAATTATTCCTAATCCTCCCGAATTACTAACTGCTGAAGCTAATCTCCATCCACTAGCCCAAACCATTCCACCTTGAATTATAGGATATTTAATTTTAAATAAAGATGTTATTTTTTTCATTATTCAAATATTGTTCCTGAGCCTATAAGCTCATCGTTATCATACCAGGCTATAAATTGACCAGCTGTAATTGATAATTGTTGTTCTTTGAAAAAAACATATAAAAAATCTTTATTTTGAACAAATTTTGCTGAAGTTAATGGTTGACGATAACGAATTCTAGTCATATAACTTAGTGATTGTCCCTCCATTAATTTTTTATCTTCTCTGACCCAATGAATTTCTGATTTTAATATCCTAAGAGCTTTACGATAAAGACCAGGATGGTTTTTCCCTTCTCCCACATATATAATATTTCTTTTTACATCAGTCTTAATGACAAATAGCGGTTTTTTTGTCCCACCTATTGAAAGTCCTTTTCTTTGACCAATAGTATAAAAATATGCTCCATTGTGATTTCCAATTTTTTTCCCATCAATTGGTTTATATTTATGTGGACTGGCCAATTCTTTGCTAAAATCTGATTTTAAAGATAAAGACCTATAATTTTTATAGCTATTATTTGACGAAGATATTTGAATAATATCACCCTTTTTTGGGATTAATTTTTGTTGTAAAAATTCTGGGAGTTTAACTTTTCCAATAAAACATAAGCCCTGAGAGTCTTTTTTTTCAGCCGTAACTAATCCCTGATCTTTAGCAATTTTTCTTACCATTTTTTTACTTAAATGACCAATAGGAAAAATTGTTTTTTGTAATTGATATTGATTTAATTGACATAAAAAATAGGATTGGTCTTTATCCTTATCAAAGCCTTTTAACAACTTAAAAAATTTTTTGTTATTAATTTTTTCTTCAGATTTAATACAATAATGGCCTGTAGCAATTAAATCTGCACCTAGTGATAAAGCAGTTTTTAAAAATATATCAAATTTGATCTCTCTATTACACAAAACATCAGGGTTTGGTGTCCTTCCAATTGAATATTCATTAAACATATAATCCACTATTTTGTTTTTGTATTCCTCACTTAAATCAATTGTTTGAAATGGAATATTAAGTTTTTGCGAAACCATAACAGCATCATAACTGTCTTCAAGCCATGGACATTCATCTGAAATTGTTACAGATTCATCATGCCAATTTTTCATAAAAAGTCCAATAACTTTGTATCCGTCTTTTTTTAAAATATATGCTGCTACGCTTGAATCAACTCCACCTGAAAGAGCAACCACAACTGTTTTCTTATTCATAGATCAAATTTACAATTAGTTTAAGATCTAAAAATAACTACCTGCATAATTTTTAACGCTTTTGATTGATTCTTTTTTGAGCTTCAGCAGCTTCCATTGCCTTTTGTAGTCTTTCAGAAAAACCACCTTTCTTTCTTGGTTTCTTTTTGTTTTCAGCTATTTGAGCTCTAATCTTATCTTCTTTTATTATAAAATTCTTTATTACTAACATCAATAAAATTGTCAAAGTATTGGAAACGAAATAATATAAACTCAGCCCACTTGCATAATTATTAAAAAAGAATAACATCATCAACGGCATCATATATATAATAAACTTCATATTAGGCATTCCTTCTTGTTGAGGCATAGTTTGCTGACCTGTTGTCATTAAGGTGTAAACAAAAATTGCTGCTGAAGCAAGTATTGGAAACAAACTTACATGATCTCCATAAAAAGGTATTGAAAATGGTAATTCAAAAATTGAATCATATGAATATAGATCATCAGCCCACAAAAAACTTTTTTGTCTAAGTTCAAATGCAACTGGGAAAAAAGTAAATAGAGCATAAAAAATAGGTAATTGAATTAATGCGGGGATACATCCTGACATTGGGTTTACACCAGCCTTGCTATATAAAGACATTGTTTCTTGTTGCTTCTTTACAGCATTATTTTTATGTTTAGCTGTAATTTCCTCAATCTCCGGTTTTAAAGTTTTCATTTTAATTTGGGAAACATATGACTTGTATACAACCGGTGACATTGCAAGTCTGACAATTATAGTAAGAATAATTATTGAGATACCATATGGAAAAAAAGAAGCCAAAAAACTAAAAAGGGGTAGGAATATAAATCTGTTTATCCAACCAAAAATTCCCCAACCTAGTGGAACAGACGTTTCAAGTTTGTCTCCATATGATTTTAAAATCTGATAATCAGTCGGTCCAAAATAAAAATTCATATTTGAAATAATATTTCCATTTTTCTTGGGGATTTCAAAAGATGTATTTAATCTTTTGGTATATCGTCCATTTAAGCTTTCCTCTGCGGTTAAATCATAAGAACTTAATTTGACCTGATCAATTGTTTTATTCGGTATTAATATAGAGCTAAAGAAATGTTGTCTATATGATATCCATCGAACATCATTTTCTGATTCTTCATCCTCTCCAGATAATGACAAATTATCAGTTTTATCATCCTCATATGCATATGTTAACTGAGTATATCTATTCTCATAATCAATACTTTTTGAATTTCTGAATAATTCATTCTGCCAGTTAAATATTACATTATCTGAGCTAATAATATTTTCAAAGCCTTCTGTTCTAATTTCTAAATTTAATTTGAAACCACTATTTGGGAGAACATATTTAAACTGTATATATTTAAAATTATCAATTTTAGCCCTAAACAAAATTGATTTTTCATTATCAGAATTATCATATTTAATTTCCTTAAAAAATATATTTTTTGTGTCTATAGTTAATCCCAAACGACTCTTAATAGTTGTATTAATTGTATGATTATTCTCAGAAATAAGATTCAGTGGAAGATTTAAATAATTAGTGAATTTTTTTAAATTTACTAAGATTAAATTTGCTCCCTTGGAACTTATTTTAATTTTTAAATCGTCATTCTCCAATGAATATTCTTTTACTTCGGCTGGATTCATCAATTCCGAAAATATTCCATATGTTAATTTATTTTGATCCTCATCAAAACTTTCCAAATCATTATTAGGTAATTCAGAATTGACTAAATTATTTGTATCGATTACACTTTCATCACTTAAAGGAGGATTTTGATTTTTAAATAGCATCCATGTCAATATCATTGCTATTAAAATAAATCCAATAAATTGATAGGGGTCAAATTGTTTTTCTTCCATTTTATTACTTAGATTTTGAATAGGTTAGTGCTGCATTGACAAAGGAAACAAAAAGAGGATGGGGTTCAGAAACGGTACTTTTATATTCTGGATGGAACTGAACACCAATAAACCAAGGGTGATCCTTTAATTCAATTATTTCAATTAAACCAGTATCAGGATTAATTCCACTTGGCTTAAAACTTTCAGAAAAAATAATTTTGCTAAAGTTATTATTAAATTCATATCTGTGACGGTGACGTTCACTAATATTGGATTTACCATAAATATCATATACTAAGGTATTCTTAGACAAAGAACACTTCCATTAACCTAACCTCATAGTTCCACCTTTGTTCTTTATTTTTTTTTGACTTTCCATAAGATCAATTACAGGGTAAGTTGCATCTTTGGTCATCTCGGTAGAATTTGCGCCATGTAACCCCAAAACATTTCTAGAGTACTCAATCACAGCCATTTGCATTCCGAGGCAAATCCCAAAAAATGGAATTTTATTTTTTCTAACATATTCCACTGATTTAATCTTTCCTTCAATTCCACGTTCCCCAAAACCAGGGGCTACCAGAAGCCCATGCAAACCATCTAATAATGTTTCATAATTTTTATTGGAAATATGCTCGGAGTGAATTGAAACAACCTCAATCTCAACCTCATTGACAGCTCCAGAATGAATAAAGGCTTCTAGAATTGATTTGTAAGAATCTTGTAACTCAACATATTTTCCTACTAAACCAATTTTGATTTTACTTTTAGGATTTTTGTATTTACTTAAAAACTCATTCCATTGGGTCAAGTTAATTTTTTCTTTTGGTTTTAGATTTAGTCGATCAATAACAACCTTATCAAGTCCTTCCTCTAGCATTTTTAGAGGAACATCATATATAGTATCTACATCAATTGATTGAATCACAGCTTCATATTTTACATTACAAAATAATGCCATCTTTTTTCTTAATTCCTCTGATAATTCATGTTCAGTTCTACAAACTAGAACATCCGCCTTTATTCCGCTTTCCATAAGTGTTTTTACCGAATGCTGTGTTGGCTTAGTTTTTAACTCAGCAGCTGCAGACAGATAAGGAATTAGTGTGAGATGAATGGTCATTGAGTTACTTTCACCTAACTCATAAATTAACTGACGCACCGCCTCAATATATGGAAGAGATTCTATATCTCCTACAGTTCCTCCAATTTCAGTAATAATGATGTCATATTCTTTATTTTTGCTAAGTAATAAAATTCTATTCTTTATTTCATTTGTAATGTGAGGTACGACTTGAACTGTTTTACCTAAAAATTCACCCTTTCTTTCTTTATCAATTACGTTTTGATAAATTCTTCCTGTAGTAACATTGTTCGCTTGAGATGTCCTTACATTTAAAAATCTTTCATAATGTCCCAAATCTAAATCTGTTTCAGCTCCATCATCTGTAACATAACATTCTCCGTGCTCATAGGGGTTTAAAGTTCCTGGATCAACATTTAAGTATGGATCAAGTTTTTGAATGGTAACTCTAAAATTTTGAGACTGAAGAAGCTTGGCTAATGAAGCAGCAATGATTCCTTTACCGAGTGATGAGGTTACTCCTCCGGTAACGAAAATAAATTTTGTTTGTGACATAAACTAAATCTTTACTTACCGGACTCAAATTTACAAAATAACAACGACCATAGATGCATAATTGTTATTTATTTATTTCGACAATATCATATAATTTATGTTTTAGTAGATAATATCCTTGATTTATGTAGGACCCATTATCAAATGGAACATAATTGAATTTATTATTAAAATATTCAGTTTCCCCAATTTTAACACTCTGAAATAAATCATTTTGAGTAGAAATTCTTAATAATAAATCCAATATTAAATCATAAGCTCTAATTGCAGTTTTATTTGGTGGAATTCCAAATCGATCAATAAATTGAATCGAAAAATTAGATTCGATTATTGATTTTGGATAATAATCTGAGACATAAGTAAAACCAAGATCGCTAAATAATGTATTTGAAAGATTTTTGTTTTCGTAAGATATACCATGATATGTTGTGTAAAGGCCTATTGTCTTTTCATCACTTAACTGTGATCTTATCTGAGAACTAGCGCTTGATATTAAGGAAAATTTTTCTGTTTCTAAAATAATTTTATTGGGCATAGAATCGACAATTAATGAATCAATTAATTCAGGTAATAAAAAATCTCCAAACTGTGGTCTAATGTTGACTGATCTTGGAAACAATTTATTTAATTCTTCTTCAACATCAAAATTTAATGAGTCGGCCACAACTAAAATATTGTCTTCATCATCTAAAATATTTTTTAAATGAGATAACATTTCCTTTCTTAAAAATTTTTTTGAACTTACAGTCTGAAAAACTCCTTTTTTCATTTCTACTGGCTTTGACGATAATGGCGTTACTTTAGGAATATTTTCAAAAATAGGTTGAGAGGTAAGAAAATTAAAATTTTTAGGTAATAAAGGCCCAACTATTAAATCTAAAGCTAAAGTATCAATAAGTTTTAATTGATTTTCAATTTCCTTAATATCATTTTGAGTATCTATTATTTTAGAATCTATATTTATTCCAATTTTAGCTGCTTCTTCCATGGCCATTATAGCTCCGAAATAAAAATTAATTGAGATTGATGAAAGTGTTCTTCTTTTTAAAAACCTATTTGTTTTATCTATAGAATCAAATTCTATTGAAGATGTATTAAACGGTAAAAAAATTGCAAGTTTGATCGAATTTTTTTTTAATAATGAATCCTTTAAATTAATTTTCTCCGTTAGAAAATTATTTGTAACGTTTAGTTTTTCAAAGTATAATTTTGGAAGTTTTAAGACCATCCCTTCTTGTAGTCCATTTTCAACAACTATAGGGTTTAAGGAGTCAATAGTTGTTCTTTTAATTCCTGTCTTTAAACCTATTCGATAATACCCTTCTTTTGGTTTTATTTTATAATAGTAGTGATCATCCTCTATTATTTTTTTTGTAAATTTTGATTTTTCTGGAAGTATTATTTTTTGACCTACTTTTAGACCTGATTTTATTTTAGGGTTCAGTTCTTCCAATTTTTGAATACTGATTCCATTTTCATAAGCAATCCTCCATTTTGTATCATCAGGAATAATTGTATAGAAGTTTAGAATGACTTTTTCTTTTTCTTTTTCTTTAAATACAGGAATCCTGACTTGCATTCTTTTTCTTAAACCTCTTTTTTTAATTTGTGGATTAAAATCTTCTATTTGGTCTCTTGTTAGGTTGTATTTATTTGAAAGCTCATCGATATCTTCTCCTTTTTTTACTCGGTGTATAATAAATTTTTCAGGAATTGAATTTTCCTGACTAAAAACATTTGAAAATGAAAAAATCAAAATTAGTATACCTAATATCTTTATTTTCACTGTGACTGATTTAAAATTTATTACCATTCGATAGTAGCAGGTGGTTTTGAACTGATATCATAAACAACCCGATTAATACCTGGTACTTTGTTTATAATTTCATTTGAAATCTTTTGTAAAAAAGTATAAGGTAAATTAACCCAATCTGCTGTCATTCCATCAGTAGACTGAACAGCTCTTAGTGCTACACACTTTTCGTATGTTCTTTCATCACCCATGACACCTACACTATTAACTGGTAGTAATATTGCCCCAGCTTGCCATATCGAATCATACAAATTATATTCTTTCAAACCGTCAATAAAAATGGAATCAACTTCTTGAAGAAGCTTAACTTTTTTTGAAGTAATTTCTCCTAATATTCTAATTGCTAATCCTGGCCCTGGAAAAGGATGTCTAGAAAGAATCTTTGGTTCAATTGATAAACTTTTACCTAATCTTCTAACCTCATCTTTAAATAGCATTTTTAATGGTTCAACAACCTTAAGTCTCATAAAATCCGGTAATCCACCTACATTATGATGTGATTTTATTGTTACTGATGGACCGTTAACCGAAATTGACTCTATAACATCCGGGTAAATAGTTCCCTGAGCCAACCATTTTACGTTATTAATTTTTTTAGATTCTTCATCAAATACATCAATAAATGTATTACCAATAATTTTTCTTTTTATTTCTGGGTCAGTTTTACCTTTTAAGTTTTTTAAAAACAATGAAGAGGCATCAACACCTTTAACATTCAAACCCATTCCTTTGTATTGGTTTAATACAAGGTCAAATTCATTCTTTCTCAATAAACCATTGTTAACAAATATACATTTGAGTTGATTTCCAATAGCCTTTTTTAACAACATTGCCGCAACTGTTGAATCAACTCCTCCAGAAAGACCTAAAATAACATTATCATTTATGATTTGTTTTTTTAATTTTTCAATAATCATATTAGCAAAAGAATCTGAGGTCCAGTTTTGGTTAATTTTTGAAATATTCACTAAAAAATTTTTGAGCATTTTTGAGCCATCAGAAGAGTGGTAAACTTCTGGATGAAACTGAATACCGAAAGTTTTTTCATCGTCAAACATAAAAGCAGCGTTTTCAATATCAGAAGTACTAGCGATAAGTTTAGTATTATGTGGAAGTTTGTTAATCGTATCACTATGACTCATCCAAATCTGACTATCATTAGGGATATTTTTGAAAAAATTGGATTTAGAATTGACTATTTTTAAAGTAGCTCTACCATATTCTCTTGTTTTGGATGGACTTACCTCTCCATCATAAAAATGTGCTAAATATTGGGCACCGTAACAAATACCTAATAATGGAATCTTTCCTTTAACACAAGAAAGATCAATTTTGGGAGAATTCTTACCAAGAACAGAGTGTGGAGATCCAGACAAAATAACAGCTTTGTATGAACTAAAATTAATTAGTGGTTTGTTAAACGGAAAAATTTCACAATAGATATTTAATTCACGGACTCTCCTGGCAATTAATTGAGTGTATTGAGATCCTAAATCAAGAATTAAAACTTTATCTTCCATAAGTAAAAATACAATTATTTATTCGGGATGAAAATTTTAAATAAAACTAATTATTGAATCATTTTTAGAACTCTAGAATTGTAAAAGATTTCTTCAGTGGATCTAAGTTTTGAATTAATTCAGGAATAAAATTATTTCCAATTTGAACATAATAATCGAAAAAGTTTTCAGTTCTTTCTTGTAATTTTTGTCCAGGAAATAAGTTTTCGTATATATTCTCAAACTCAATAATCTCTTTACAGAAAGCTCTTTTTTGAGCCTTTAAAAGACGTTTTTCTAAGTTATCAATTCCTTTAAATTGTTTGGCTTTTTGAGCCTTAACAGCTCCAGAAAAAGATGGATCAGTCATTTTCACTAATTCATCAAGGTATTGAAATTGCGATTCGAGTTTAGTTTTAAGAAACTGAAGATCTAAATTGATTTTAGATCTAGCAGTGACAATATTTTTTTTTATAGCTTCTTTTCCCTTAAAAAGGTCATCAAAAGGGATATTTAATTTTTTAAGTTTTTTTGAGTTTTGTGATGAAATCAATAAACAAGAGTCTCGAACTATTAGTACAGGAAAAGGGATTTTTTCATTTTCAAAATAAGCCTTTAATTGAAGCCAATAAGAGATCTCAGCATTTCCACCCACGTATGAAATATTTGGTAAAATTATCTCTTGATAAAGGGGCCGAATCAAAACATTTGGAGAAAATCTTTCTGGATAATTTAATAACTCAATTTCCATTGAAGAATTACTAAACTCTCTAGATGAGTTACTTATTTTGAATCCATTTTTTGTTTTTAAAATACGTTTTCGTAAACCTTTTTTTAAATAAAAAAGATTTATTTCTCTTGGATTTACTTGAGGCTTGAAGTTAATATCATAATTTTCTTTTATTTTATTTATTTGAACATTTACATGTTTATAACAATTTTGATCAAATAATTCGTTTTTAAAAAAAGGAATCATTAGTTCCTTTAATTTTTTTGAATTTGGATCTAAAATTAAAAGTCCATATTCTGAAAAAAGTCTATTGACCAATTTAAATGTCGCCTCTGAAAGTGTTTTACTTGATAAATAAGATTGTTCAATTAATTTTTTGATCGAGACAGAAGTTTGTGAATTCCCAAGCTCTTGATCGATAAATAATCTTAAACAATCTAGTTTCTCTAATGTTAATTCACCTACAGCTCCCTGTTTAGATTGTTCCCATGAGATGATTTTTTTATTGTAATGGAAACTGCTAATTTCATTAAAATCATGATCCTCAGAAGCAAGCCAAAAAACAGGAATATAATTGTATCCTGTCTTTTTATTATTTAATTCATTCGATAACTTTATTACGCTAACGATTTTATAAATAAAGTAAAGCGGTCCGGTCATTAAACTTAATTGGTGTCCTGTAGTTATCGTTAATGAATTTTCTTTTGATAATAAATTTATATTATTAACTACCTCTTTCGAAGTGTTGATTTGGTGATATTGTTTTTCTATAACCTCACATAATCTCTTTCTATTATTTATTGAATAATTTTTTAATTTACTTTTAGATAAATTAGAAATAGATTTTAGACTAGGAAAGGATGTTATAAAGGGCTTCAATTTCTTTTTTTTATTTAAATAATCTTCAATAAGTTTTGAGAAGATATTTAGGGAACTATATGAAACATGGGAAGCCTTCATTATTTAGGAATTTTCATAAAGATATATTAGAATGTCATTTAAAAAAAGACTCTACAAAAGTTTTAGGATCAAAAAACTTTAAGTCTGTAATTTTTTCTCCAATTCCAATATATTTTACAGGAATTTTTAGCTGATGAGAAATTCCCAAAACTACTCCGCCTTTTGCAGTCCCGTCTAACTTTGTTATTGCTAAAGAAGAAACATCTGTTGCTGAGGAAAACTGTTTGGCTTGTTCAAATGCATTTTGACCTGTAGAACCGTCTAACACCAAAATTACCTCATGTGGAGAGTCAGGAATAATTTTATCCATTACTCTTTTAATTTTTGAAAGCTCATTCATTAAATTCACTTTGTTATGTAATCTACCAGCAGTATCTATTATTACAACATCGAATTGTTGAGATTTAGCTGATTTTAACGTGTCATAGGCAACTGAGGCTGGATCACTTCCCATTTGTTGTTTAACTAAGTTTACTCCAACTCTGTCAGCCCAAACTTGAAGTTGATCAATAGCTGCTGCTCTGAATGTATCAGAAGCCCCAAGAATTACTTTTTTACCCTTATTTTTATAGGCATATGCCAATTTTCCAATTGTAGTTGTTTTACCCACACCATTAACACCCACAACCATTATAACATAAGGTTTAGTATCTATTGATGGCTTAAGATTAATATTTAAGTTTGCATCTTCAAGAATCTTTGAAATTTCCTCCTTTAATATTTTATTTAATTCACTTTTACCAACATATTTTTCCTCGGATACCCTTGTTTCTATATTATCAATTATTTTAATTGTAGTATCAACTCCAACATCTGATCTAATAAGAATTTCTTCCAATTCATCTAAAACATCAATGTCGACCTTGCTTCTTCCAACAAAAAGATTACTTAATTTTGAAAAGAATGATTTTTTTGTTTTTTCCAATCCTTTATCTAAGCTACTTTTAGGATCTTCCTTGGATTCTAGCTTAGGTTTTGGTTTTGGTTCTTCAATTGGTAAATCTTTTAAAACTTTTTCACTAGGAGTTTTAAGTTTATTTTTAATTTTTGGGGCCTTAATAGCTTCATCAGATTCAAGTTTATCAATATTTTCTTCTTTTTTTTCTTTTGAAGGTGTTTTGCTATCCTTTTTTTCTAAAAAAAAAGATTTAATTGATTTGAAAACTCCCATTCTTAATTACAGTTAATTGTTACTATAAAAATAAACTTTTAATTATAATGAACAATTCTAAATGGAAATTTGGGAAATACCTGAGTAATATTAATTAGAAGCTTGAGGTTCATCTAATTTTGTCTGATCATTTTTCCCGTCTGTAACTGGCTGCTCTTCTGAAACCTTTTCCTTTTTGACTGGCTGCTCTTCTGAAATCTTTTCCTCTTTGAGTGGCTTCCCTTCTGAAACCTTTTCCTTTTTGACTGACTGCTCTTCTGAAATCTTTTCCTCTTTGAGTGGCTGCCCTTCTGAAACCTTTTCCTTTGTTACAGACTCATTCTCGATATTTGCATTAGATGGTTTAGCAGTAATTACTGGCTGAATTATAGGTTTACCTGCTAGCCAGTCTTTTGCAAATTTGGGATCAATAATTTTTTCAACAAAACTATATGAATTTGAGCCATCCTTTTTAACCATTTTTATTGCCTTGGTTAATCTTTTGGATCCAGTTTGAAGAGATGCTACTGATTTTTTTGCCATGGCTATTTAATTTCTTTGTGGAGTGTCATTTTTTTGAGAATGGGATTAAATTTTTTCATTTCTAATCTATCAGGCGAATTCTTTTTATTTTTTGTGGTAATATATCTAGAAGTTCCAGATATACCCGAACTTTTATGTTCGGTACATTCCAATATTACTTGAACTCTATTTCCTTTTTTTGCCATTATTGAGTTATTTTAATTGACCATTTTCACGTGCTCGTTTTAAAACAGCAGATATCCCATTCTTATTTATAGTTTTTAAAACTGAAGCTTTGACTTTAAGTGTAATCCATTTATCTTCTTCAGGAATATAAAAACGTTTTTTTACTAAATTAATATCAAATCTGCGTCGGGTTTTATTCATAGCTTTAGACCTATTATTTCCGAACATCACTCTTTTACCACTTATATTGCAAATTTTAGACATAGATTTAAGGTATTCTTTCAAATAGGATGCAAATTTACATTTTTTTGTTTAGTTACAAAACTTATTCAAAATTATAATCTTTAACAGATTTTAAATGTTTAAATAGCATTTCAAGAGCCTTGTTTGTTGTTTTTTTTATAACTCTTTCCCTATGATTTCCCATTTTATAAAACTCAACAAAAACACCTTTTGGACTTGCAATAGCAACATAAACATGACCTAATTTAGATTTTAAATCTCCAATTGTTGGACCAGCATTTCCTGTTGTCGCAATAGAAAAATCAGATTTATATATTTTTTTAATATTTAATGCCATTAGCTCTGCAATCTTTGAACTAACAACTCCTTCTTTTTTAATCATTTTATTCGATATTTTTAAAATAGATGATTTTATTTCATTTGAATAAGCAACTACTCCACCTTTAAAAAATTTTGATGCACCCGGAATTGAGGTCATTATGGACGAAATTAATCCTCCAGTGCAACTTTCCGCAATGGATAATGTTTTAAAATTATTTGTTAGCATTTTAGCAATATGAAACTCAATTGATCCATCATTTTCTTCACCAACATATATATCATTAATTAGTTTTTTCAGATCATCTAATTGTTTTTCTACTTCATCTTTAACCAAAACCATATTACCTCCAGTTGAGGAAAGTCTTAGTCTTACCCTGCCTAGGCTAGGAAGGTATGCAAACTTTAAATTTTTTGGGAGTTTATTTTCCCAATCAGCTATTCTATCAGCAATAGCACTCTCACCTAATCCATAAGTTAAAAGTGTTTTGTTGTAGATGTAGGGTCTATTAAATTTTACTTTAAGATCTGGTATGATTGAGTTTTCCATTAAAGACTTCATTTCATAAGGAACACCCGGTAAGGAAATAACATCAACATCTTTTTCAGAAAACCACATCCCTGATGCTGTGCCGTAAATATTTTTATAAATTTTGGCTTTTGAGGGTAATAATGCTTGTTCACGGTTCATCTGAATAATTGGTGTAGAAACAAACTTTTTAAATAAGTCTTCAATATGCTTTTTAATTTCATAATTCCAGACAAGTTTGTCTTCAAAATAACTTGTTAAAGTATGCTTGGTAACATCATCATTAGTTGGCCCCAAACCCCCTGTGATTATGATTAGATCTGAATCTTTTCTTGATCTATCGATACAGTCGATAATTTCTTCTTTTTTATCTGATATTGATATGATTTTGGAAACATTAAAGCCAATAGAATTTAATGATTTTGATAAAAATGTACCATTTGTATTAATTATTTGACCTATAAGAATCTCATCCCCAATATTAATTATATGAGCAACCATTAGCTATTTGATTTTTACACTAAAACACTTTTTACTTTCAATAAACCCCTCTAAGACATCTTCCTCTTTAATTTTGCTGACACCTGAGGGTGTACCTGTAAAAATAAGATCACCTATTTTGAGTGTAAAAAATTGAGAAACATAGGATATGATTTCATCAATGTTCCAAATCATTTTTGATGAATTTGACTTTTGACAAATTACTTTATTTTTCATTAAGTGAAAATTAATATTATTAATATTATCAAAATCATCCTTACTTATCCACTCTCCTATTAACGCTGAATTATCAAAGCTCTTAGATTTTTCCCAAGGAAATCCCTTTTCCCTTAATTCGTTTTGAATGTCCCTTGCCGTAAAATCAATTCCAACGGTCAAATATTCGAAATACTTGTAAGCAAATTTTTTGTCAATGTGTTTACCAATTCGATTTATTTTTATCACTATTTCAATCTCATGTTGAATATTATTTGAAAATCCAGGCAAAAAAAAAGGTTGATTTTTTGCAATAATTGATGAGTCTGGTTTAATAAAAACAACTGGCTCTTTTGATTTATTGTTATTTAATTCTTTTATATGGTCATAATAATTTCTACCAATACATATTATTTTCAAGACTGTTTATTTTTTATGATTATTATTTTTAATTCTAATTTCAGTTAAAATTTTTTTTGTGTATAATGGAAAATCTGCATTTAACAACCACCCAAAATATCCAGGTTCTTTCTCAATTATCTCTTGTACAGTTTTTCCTTTGTGTTTTCCAAAAGAAAAACATTCTTTACCTTTTTTGTTAAAAACAATATAGCCAGCGAAATCAACACTTTTTTTTCTTTTTGTAAAATCATTGAGAAAAGATACGTTTGGCTCCAAATTATCATACCTATCTAACTGAGCCATTAAAACATCAAAGGTTGCCTGAGTATCAATAGCAGCTGAATGAGCTTTTTCAATCTTTTTATTACAATAAAATTCTAGTGCAGCAGACAAATTTCTTTGCTCCATTTTATGGAAAATTGTTTGTACGTCTATAGTTTTTAATTCTTTTGTTTTGAAATCAATTTCTGACCTGAGTAACTCCTCCATTAATAAGGGTATATCAAATCTATCAGAATTATATCCAGCTAGATCAGACCCCTTGATGAAGCTATAAATGGTTTTTGATAATTGTTTAAAAGTTGGAGCATCAGAAACCATTTGATCCGTAATCCCATGAATTGCCGAGACCTCATCTGGAATTGGTATCTGTGGATTAATTAACCAAACTTTTTTTTCTATCCTTTCGTCTGGATGTAATTTAAGAACGGCCATTTCAACTATTCTATCATTTGTTATATTAATTCCGGTTGTTTCTAGATCAAAAAAACAAAGAGGTCTTTTAATTTTTAATTTCATTTTCAAAAAGAAAAGCTTAGATCCCAATTTTCTAAATACTCAGAAATGCACTTAATAAATTTACCTCCAACTGCACCATTTATGATTCTATGATCAAAACTATGAGAAAGAATTAATTTTTTTCTTATGCCTATGTAATCTCCTTTGGATGTTTCAATAACAGAAGGTACTTTTCTAATAACTCCAATAGCCAAAATCCCGACTTGTGGTTGATTTATAATAGGTGTTCCCATCAATGTTCCAAAATTACCTACATTACTTACTGTGTATGTACCACCTTTAACTTCCTCGGGTGATAACATATTTTTTCTCGCTCTTTCAGAAAGATCATTTACTGCCTTTGCTAAACCAATTAGATTCAGATGATCTGCATTTTTTATTACTGGGACAATTAAATTTCCATCATCTAATGCTGTAGCCATTCCAATATTAATATTTCTTTTTTTATGAATATAATCATCCTCAACAGAACTATTTAAAATTGGAAAGTCCTTCAGAGCTTTTATTACTGCCATGATAAATAGGGGAGTAAATGTTAATTTTTCACCATTCAGATTAAAAAAAGATTCCTTTATTTTTTCTCTCCATTCCCACAAATTTGTTACATCAACTTCAATGAATGCTTGAACATGGGCGGAGATATTTTTACTCTCAATCATATGATCAGAAATCACTTTAGAGACCCTTGACATTTTTATAAATTGACTTTGAGAATCAATAACTTCACTATTAGATTGCTCTACAGTTTGAATAGTTTGAGGTGGAGAATTTTTATCTCTAGTTTTCAAAAAACTTAAAAGATCTTTTTTGGTAATTCTACCATTTTTACCTGTTCCTAATATAATTTTAAGTTCATCATCAGATAAATTTTCTTTTTTGATAATACTTTTTACTAGTGGTGATAAAAAGTTTTTTTGTGATGAAATATTAAAAGTTGATATTTCTATTGCTTTATTAATTAATTTTTGAGCTTCATTTTCTTTTTCATATGTTTTGTTTTTAATATTTGAGACCTCATTGTTTGTTTGTATTACCTCAGAAGCATTTACATCCTCAGAGATAATACCCTGTTCATGATTATTATCAATTGATATTTGATCACTTTCAATTACAGCAATAACTTCTCCAACTTTAATTATATCATTTTTTTTGAACCGCTTCTCAATTAATTTACCTGAAAACTCAGATGGTACGTCAGAATCAACCTTATCTGTAGCAATTTCTAAAACTGATTCATCCGCATCAATATTATCCCCTACTTCTTTAAGCCAGGATATTAAAGTTGCTTCTGCAATACTTTCTCCCATCTTGGGGAGTTTCAAAAAATATTTTCCCATTATATAAGTAACAAAAATACCAAAATTATTACTATGAAATAGTTATTCTGAAATTGAGCTTTCATAAGGAACACGACTTAAAATACTTCTTCCAAGAGTAACCTCGTCTGCATACTCTAATTCATCTCCAACTGAAATACCTCTCGCAATTGAGCTTATTTTAATATTGTATGGTAATATCGATTTATAAATGTAAAAATTAGTTGTATCAGCCTCAATAGTACTGCTTAAAGCAAATATTAATTCTTCAACCTTATTCGACTTTACCTTTTCGACAAGTGAATCAATATTTAAATCATTTGGGCCAATACCCTCAATTGGAGAAATTATTCCTCCTAGTACATGATACAATCCATTATATTGATTAGTTGTTTCAATAGCCATGACATCTCTAATATCTTCAACAACACAGATTAGTTTATTATTTCTTTTTTCGTTAGAACATATTTCACAAATGGCACTTTCAGATAAATTATGGCACTTTTGACAATAATTAATTTCTGTTCTAAATCTTTCTAATGACTTAGATAGTGATAAAGTATTTTCTTTTGGTTGTTTTAAAAGGTATAAAGCTAATCTTAGAGCAGATCTTTTGCCAATCCCAGGTAATCTGGATATTTCATCAACAACATCAGACAACAACTTTGAAGAATATTCCATAAAGTAAAAATACAAAAATATCATATGGAAAAAAGGTTTTCATATCTTTGGGTTTTTCCAATTTATGCAATCACCAGAAATTATATTAAGTCTTGTACTTGGATATTTTTTACTATTAATTATTATTTCAAATTATACTAGTAAAAGAGCGTCAATCAATACTTTTTTTAATGCTGATAAAAAAGCTAAATGGTATCTTGTCGCATATGGAATGGTAGGTGCAAGTTTATCTGGTGTAACTTTTATTTCAGTGCCAGGATGGGTTGAGTCTTCACAGTTAACTTATTTTCAGGTAGTTATTGGATATTTTATTGGATATTTTATCGTTGCATATTTACTGCTACCAATTTATTATAAAAATAATGTTACTTCAATTTACGAATATTTAAAAATTAGATTTGGACCAAATACGCAAAAAACAGGAGCTTTTTTCTTTTTTGTATCAAGAGTTCTGGGAGCATCGTTTAGATTATTTTTAGTTGCTTTGGTATTACATCAATACATTTTTAAAGAATGGAATATTCCTTTTGAAATTACCGTTATATTTTCAATAATACTTATATGGGTATACACACATAAAGGTGGAATTAAAACTATTATATGGACTGATACCTTACAAACAACTTTAATGATTTTATCAGTAGTATTTTCCATTATTTTCATTTTAGATGGATTAAATCTTAGTCTCATATCATTTTTTGATAGTAATTCTTTCAAAGGAATGAATAAGATATGGGTTCTAGAAAATTTTACCGAGCGTAATTATATTATTAAATCAATTTTAGGTGGGGCTTTTATAACTATTTGTATGACAGGACTTGATCAAGATATGATGCAAAAAAACTTAGCTTGTAAAGACTTAAAATCTGCTCAAAAAAATATGATTGTTTTTAGTTTTGTTTTAGTTATTGTTACTTTTTTATTTTTAGTTCTAGGAACTCTGTTATACTCGTATGCTAATAAGATGGGTATTAATATTCCATTGTTTGAAGGAAAAAAAAATACCGATTTAATTTTTCCTGAAATTGCATTAAATCATGATTTGGGTTCATTAGTAAGTATAACTTTTATATTAGGTTTAGTTGCTGCAGCCTACAGTAGCGCTGATAGCGCTTTAACCTCATTAACAACTTCATTTTGTATCGACTTTTTAAATTTAAATAATTACAAAATTGAAAAACAAAAAAAAATTAGAATGAAAACCCATATTGGTATGAGTATTTTAATAATAATCGTTGTAATAATTTATAAACATGTTTTAGACCGGAATGTTATTGATAGTTTACTTACTGTTGCGTCCTACACGTACGGGCCTCTTCTTGGTATATTTGCACTAGGAATTTTAACTAATTATAAAATTAATGATAAAAAAGTTTTTTTTATTAGTATTACTTCAGTTTTGATTGTTAGTCTTCCGAATATTCTTTATTATTTTGAAATTATTTCATCAAAGAATATTATGGATTATGAGATTGGATACGAGCTGCTTCCACTAAATGGTCTCATAACTTTTGTTGGGTTAATATTGATTCGTAGAAAGTAAAATTAATGTACAAGAATTTTCACATTCAATTTCTTTTAAAAACAAAAGATTGGATAGATTAGAGTTTTCTGTTCCAGGGTTAAATATTACTCTTTTGGGACGTAAACTTAAGATAGACTCAACATATTCTTCTTGAGCTGATGGATTAAGGTAAATAGATATTGTATGAATCTCTCTGTCTAAGGGAAATTTATTATTAATATTTATTCCATTAATTTGACCTTTATTCCTTCCAACCAAAAAAACTTTTATTTTCTTTTCGATCAATTTTTTAGTAGCCTTAAAAGAATATCTTTCAGGATTTAATGAAGCTCCAAGGATTAAGGTAGTTTTCTTATGTTTTACCATTTAATAACATTACTTCCCCACGCAAATCCGGCTCCAAATGCAGCTAAAACTATTAAATCTCCATCTTTAACCTTTCCTTCTTCCCAAGCCTCTGTTAATGCAATTGGAATTGATGCTGCGGTGGTATTACCATATCTCATTATATTATTGTAGACTTGATCATCTCTGAGATTAAACTTCTTTTGAACAAATTGAGATATTCTCAAGTTAGCTTGATGTGGAATTAAAAGATTAATATCCTCAGCTTTTAAATTATTATGATTCAAACCAGCATTTATTACTTCTTCAAAACGAGTTACCGCATTTTTAAATACATGTTTTCCATTCATGTATGGATAATAAGATAAATCCTCTGGGTCATTATCAGATACAATTTCTGTAACCCATTTATTCATATTAGGACTCTCCATTATTAACTCCTCTGCATGCTCTCCTTCTGAATGAAGGTGGGAAGACATAATATTTGAATCTTTGGAGTTGCTTCTTGATAAAACAGCAGCACCAGCACCATCCCCAAAAATAACACCTATATCTCTACCTCTGGTTGTTTTATCAATTGCTCCAGACTGAGTTTCAGAACCAATAACAAGAATATTTTTATACATCCCAGTCTTAATAAATTGATCTGCTGTTGCAATTGCATAAACAAATCCTGAGCATTGATTTCTTATATCCATTGCAGGGCAAGTCGGAATATTTAAAAGCTTCTGAACCAAAACACCTGAACCAGGCATATAATAATCGGGACTGAGTGTTGCAAACAAAATAAGATCTATATCATTTGTTGAAATATTAGCTCTTTTTATAGCAATTTTTGCTGCTTCAGCTCCCATTGAGGCAGTTGAATTACCATCTCCTTTTTTTATATGTCTTCTTTCTTCGATTCCTGTTCTTTCTATGATCCATTGATTAGAAGTATCAATAGTATTTGACAAATCATGATTGGTAACAATATTTTCAGGAAGGTACTTACCTAATCCAATTATTTTTGAATTAAACATGTTATTTGTTTGGTTATGCAATTTATTTAAAAATTATTTAACAATAAAGTTTCAATTTATTAAAGTTTATTATCTTAAAATAACTGGTGTCAAATTGTCATCTTTTTAAATTTGGTATTTTTTTTGGGTAGTTTAAATAAAAACAAAATATATGTCTAAAGGTAAAATAAACGTCGCAGTAGAAAATATATTTCCACTGATTAAAAAATTTCTATACAGTGACCATGAAATTTTTTTAAGAGAACTAATTTCAAATGCTACTGATGCTACAACTAAGCTTTCACATCTTAGTAGTATCGGAGAAATTAAAGGCGATATAGGATCTCCAATTATTGAAATTAAAATTGATTCTAAAAATAAAACTCTTCACGTAATTGATCAAGGCGTAGGTATGACAAGTGAGGAAGTAAACAAGTACATAAATGAAGTAGCTTTTTCTGGAGCAGAAGAATTTTTAGAAAAATACAAAGATTCAGCAAAAGATTCTGGTATCATAGGTCATTTTGGTTTAGGTTTTTACTCCGCATTCATGGTGTCTGATAAGGTGGAAATTATTACCAAAAGTCACTCTAATAAACCAGCAGCACACTGGACTTGCGATGGATCACCTGAATATAGTCTCACAAAAGCAACAAAAAAAGAGAGAGGAACTGAAATAATTCTTCATATTTCAAAAGATTCAAAAGAGTTTTTAGAGGAGTCTAGAATAAGAGAACTTCTTTTAAAATACAACAAGTTTATGCCAATACCAATTAAACTTGGAACAAAAGAAGTGGATATTCCTCTTCCAAAGGATGCGCCAAAAGATCAGAAACCTGAAAAAGAAATTGTTGATGATATAATTAACAATTCAAATCCTGCATGGACAAAAACACCAAAGGATTTGAAAGACGAAGACTATAATAATTTTTATAGAGAACTCTATCCATCTCAGTTTGAACCTCCCTTATTTAATATACATTTAAATGTGGATTATCCTTTTCATTTGACTGGAATACTTTATTTTCCAAAAATAAATAATGACATAAATATTCAAAAGGATAAGATTCAATTATATCAAAATCAAGTTTTTGTAACAGATAATGTTGAGGGAATTGTTCCTGAATTTTTAACCCTATTAAGAGGTGTGATTGACTCACCCGATATTCCTCTGAATGTATCTAGGAGTTATCTTCAAGCAGATGGTGCAGTTAAAAAAATTAGTAATTACATTACAAGAAAAGTTGCTGATAAATTAAATAGTCTGTTTAAAAAAGATAGAAAAGGCTTTGAAGAGAAATGGAATGACATTAAAGTTGTTATTGAGTATGGAATGTTAAGTGAGGATAAATTTTTTGAAAAAGCCGATAAGTTTGCCCTATATCCGACATCCAAAGGTGATTTTTTCACCTACGCTGAATTAGAAGAAAAGATAAAACCCGTTCAGACCGACAAAGATGATAAGTTGATTATTTTATATACAAACAATGTAGAAGAACAACATAGTTATATAAAAAATGCTGAAGAAAAAGGATATACAGTACTTCTTTTAGATTCTCCAATAATAGCTCATTTGATTCAAAAAATGGAAACTAACAAGGAGAAAATAAGTTTTTGTAGAGTAGATGGAGATTCACTTGAAAATTTAATCAAAAAAGATGAAGCTGTTGTTTCAAAACTTACTGACAAACAAAAGGATAAACTTAAGCCTATGATCGAAGAACTGGTTAAAGAGAGTGGTTATATGGTTCAACTAGAGCCGATGGAAAGTAAATCTTTACCTTTTGTATTAGCACAACCCGAGTTTATGAGAAGAATGAAAGAAATGCAGCAAACCAGTGGAGGCGGAATGATGGGTAATAATATGCCTGGCATGTATACTTTACTTGTTAATACAAATCATGAACTAATAACCCAGATTCTTGAAACTAAAACTGTTAAAAAAAGAGAAAGGTTAATTAATCAAGGTTTAGATTTAGCAAGGTTGTCACAAGGCCTACTTAAAGGGGAAGCATTAACTAAATTTCTTCAAAGAAGTCTCGATTTAATTAAATAAAACTAATTGAATTAAAAATTAGATCTTAATAATCAAAATTAACTTAAATTTGCGCATAACTTTCAGAAAATTCAATGTTTAGCGGAACTCTTTTTTTAAAAAAAAAAAATAATTGGCTTGAATCATTGAGTGTTTTATTTTTTTATCTTTTATTGATTTCATCAAGTAAAACCTTTTCCCAAAAAAAAGAAATTTTTGTAAAAACCATCGATGATTTGATAACAATTGATGGTAAATCTGACGAAAAATCTTGGTCAATAGCTAACGAAATTGGGGATTTTACTCAATGGTTTCCAACTGATAGTCTCAAAGCAACAAACAAAACAAATGTAAAGGTAATTAGAGATAAAGAAAACATATATTTATTGATTAAGTCTTCTATTAGTGATAAAAATTATGTTATTGAATCCCTAAGAAGGGATTGGGGAGGAAGAGGTTTAGACGGTGTATCGTTTATTTTTGACACATTTAATGATAATACAAATGCATATTTTTTTGGTGTATCACCTGCTGGAACTCAGAGAGAATCTTTAGTTTTCAACGGGGGAAATGATTATGGAAGAGATACTGATAGCTCTTGGGATGTTAAATGGGAATCTGAAGCAAAAATATATGAGGATTATATTCTCAGTGAAGTTAAGGTTCCATTAAAATTTCTAAATTTTCCTGAAGGAACAAGTTCATGGGGTTTTAATATATATAGATTTGATTCAAATACTAACGAAAGATCAGTTTGGAGTCAAGTATCAAGGAACCAAATGATTATTAATTTAGCTTTTCTTGGAAAAATGGTTTTTGAAGATCCTCTAGGAAAATCAAAGGCACCTCTCGCTTTTATTCCATATATAAATGGACTTGTTTCTAAAGATTTTGAAAATCAATCTAAGAACAACAGTTTCAATTATGGTGGAGATGCCAAAATACCGATAGGTAATGGATTAAATTTAGACCTTACATTAAATCCAGATTTTTCTCAAGTTGAAGTTGATGATCAGATTGTTAATTTGACCCGTTTTGAAATTAGATTACCTGAAAAAAGACAATTTTTTATTCAAAATAGTGATTTATTTTCTAATTATGGAGATTCAAGAGATGGAAGACCTTTCTTTTCAAGAAGAATTGGAGTAGCCAAAGATGTAAATGGAAATAATATTCAAAATAAAATCATTGCTGGTGCAAGATTAAGCGGCAAAATTGATGAAAACTGGAGAATTGGATTTTTACATATGGTAACTGATGAAGATATTAAAAATCAAATTCCTTCAAACAACAATACAGTTTTTTCCCTCCAAAAAAAAATATTTTCTCGTTCAAATATCAGTTTACTATTATTAAATCGAGAAAATACCAAAAAATATGACTTCATTGATTCTGACGAAACGTATAATAGATTAATTGGTCTAGATTATAATTTAGCTTCAAAAAATAATAAGTACGTAGGAAAATTTTATTTCCATAAATCATTTAAACCTAATTCATCAAAATATGATGATGATGAAAGTTTTGGTGCCAGAATTGAAAGAAATACAAGAAACAGTACCCTTGAGCTCGGGGGATCATTTATTGGAGAAGACTTTAAATCTGATCTAGGTTTTGTGAGAAGAACTGATTTATTCAAAATAACGCCTCAGTATACACTAAAATTTTACCCCAATAGAGATAAACTTATCCAAGTTGATTTTGATATTGGAATGTGGTCCTATTACAGACCTAATGATAACTTTAAAAATTCTGATAGAACTATTTCACCATCTGTAAACTTTAGATTTAAAAATCAGTCAGGTTTCAATATCCGTTATTACAACAGAAACACTTATTTATATAATGACTTTGATCCAACAGGTCTAAACCCAGAAAAACCAATTCCTTCTGGTAAAACTTACAAATACTCTAGTATTAAGTTTGATTATCAATCTAATGAAAGTAAGAAATTTTATTATAGTATAG
>MDTA01077187.1_pt1 | contig 39374 bp, 37 predicted proteins | sample 811151 | NCBI WGS metagenome assembly MDTA01 (sample SAMN05326648, study PRJNA326480) | marine metagenome | isolation source: seawater | place: Indian Ocean: South | collected 2010
CAAATCGCACTTGCATCAGAAAAAAAACGAAAATTTGATGAAAAAAAAATTCAAATCCAAAAAATAAACGCCCAAGAACTCGAAAATAAGATTGAAAATATGGCTGCAGCACCATCTAACAATGGATCAAAATATTAAAAACCGCTTATGGCATCTTAATTGCAGTTCGACAGAATACTTTTAATTAATAGGTGCTTTAAACATCATGGTTACTATAAACACTTCTAATACTTTATTTACTAATCTCAATGCAGATGATCAAGGAGCAGAAAATGATTCATCAGGAATCGAGAACCTCTTTGCTTCGATGTTTTCTACGATGGATGAGAAAAATAAATCAACAGGGGATAAAGCAGCTTTTACTAAAATAGATGATGTTGAAAAATTAATGGAGCAAATAAAAAAGAATTTACTTAAAAACCCTGACGGTTCACCAAAAGGTGTCTTAGACGAGGAAAGTAAAAATCGTTGGGACTCAAATGTTCTTAAAATTTATGAAACCTATAAGTCTTTAATGACAGACAGTATAGCCTCTGCTGAGGAGCCTACAATTAGATTTAATATCGACGGTAAACTTACTTCTGGTTTAGAGAATTCAAACAAAAAATCTACAAACGTTAACACTATGCCTAAACCAAGCAATTTAACTTTGTCCGACTTACATGAAGCCGCTGAGACAGAGAGTAAAGAAGACTTTATAGCCTCATTTAGGCAATTTTCAAAAGGCGAGATGCAAAGGCTACAGACCAGTTTAAACCAAGCGAGGATGAAAGTTGAAGATCCTGCAGAGGACAACAAAAAGCTAGATGCCTCTCAAAAATTTTCAAAAATATCAGAAATTCAGGCTTTTGTAACGGAACAACAGAAAACCCCATCCCAACAGGGAAAAAAGAAGTCGTTTAATGAAAACTCGAAGGAACAAGCTATAACAGTGAAAAGCCTTACGGACCATATGAAACCAGATACCATCTCAGACTCAAACTCGAATGCTAGCAAATCTGGATCCTCATCCAAGCAAATATCGTTCGAAAATAATAGTCAAAATGTACAAACTAATATTGAAGCTCATTTGAAACTTCTGCAGAAGAATTGGGGGAAAAATTTAGCAAAAATAATTGAGAATGCAGTCGCTCAGGGTAAAGAGAAAATTGAAATCAGCTTAGAGCCGCAAAGGCTAGGAAAGATGTACCTAACTATGTCTGTCACGAGTAACCAAACTACCATATCAATTAATACTGAGACGGCAGCGGCTTCCTTAATCTTAAGTGGCTCGGAAGAGAGATTAGCACAAATGTTTGAGTCATCAGGATTGAAATTATCGAACTTTCAAGCTAACTCTAATAATGCAAATTCAAATAAAAATAGATCAGATACGCAAAAACAAGAGGAATCAAAGATCATAAAATTAGCTAAAGACAAAGAACCCAGTTCTGAAGAAGCAGTGTTAGTTTCTGATGATACCAACGGAAGAAAAATTGTTAATTTAATTGCTTAAAAGCACACTAAGTTAGAGGTAGATACTATGGCTGAAGAAGCTGAGGGAAAAAAGAAGAGTGGGCTAGTTAAATATATTTTATTTGGCCTAGGCGGTATAGCGCTGATCGGGATAGGTCTCGCAGCAGGCTTTTTTGTTTTTGGAAGTAAGGCCGCAGATCCATCGGAGGAAATTGAGGAAATAATTGAGAGAAAAATGAGGGAAGCGGAAGAAGCAGCAGCAGCGGCAGCGGCAGCTGATGCTGGTCCCGAGAAAAAAGAAGCCCCAGAAGTGAAAAACTTCCTGACTACTTATTATGAATTCTCAGGGACATTTACTACAAACCTGAAAGACTCGCGAAAGTTCTTACAAGCAGGCATAGGGGTTTCCACTCAATATGACGATGCGGTTTTAGCAAATGTAGAAAGCCATCAGCTTGCCCTGCGGTCAGAAATACTTGGAACTATGAGCGAATTTTCAGAGGAAGCAATACAAGGAAAATCTGGACGGGATGATCTAGCTGATGCCATTGAGGATGCTTTAAATAAAAAATTAGAAGAGTTAGAAGGATTTGGCGGTGTAGAGTATGTGCACTTTACCTCATTCATGTTACAATAAAAATAAAAAGGTTTCAAAGTGGTTTCTTCTAGAAAATTATCAAGTGACGAAGTAGAGGCATTAATTGATGGTTTGCAAGATCAGCCTGCCTCAAATTCGGGGGGCTCGTCACCTATATCCGAGGAAAACGTTCGTCCGTTTGACTTTGGTTCGGACGATTTATCTTTGCTTGGAGATTATTATGCCCTCAGAATGTTGAATGAACGGTTCGCAAGGTCGGCCAGGTCCGTATTTCTTCCTATGCTTAGAATACAACCAAGAATTTCGTCTTTTCCACCAGAAGTAAAAACATTTGACGAATATACATCCGGAATAGAAAGTTTTATGAGTCTTACCACAAATAGAGTAGAGGAGTTGAGAGGAAATCTCTTAATAGTAATCGATCCTAATTTCGTTTCATTGTTAACAAATTCTTATTATGGCGGAAATATCGCAAAAGTAGAAAATACAAAGGCGGAATTTACTGCAACGGAAGAAAGGGTGATTGAAATTATTTCGAATGGATTGAGTCGAGGTTTAGAAGTATGCTGGAGAGACCTTATGAACATTACATTGAACGTCCATAGCAGAGAAACGAACCCACAATTCGCATCCTTCGTTGACAGCTCTGATTTAGTTATCATATGTTCATTTGTAGTTCAGCTTCCAAATGTTGATGCTGCAACATTCGACGTGATTTATCCGTTGCAAACGCTTAAACCGATTGCTTCTATGTTAAGGTCCAGAGTCCAGACCGAGACAGAGGAAAATATTTCATGGCGAGACAGGTTAGAACATGCTGTGCTGCAAGTACCCCTTAAAATCACTGCCCGGCTATGCGAACCAACAGTCTCAGTTAGCAAATTAATTCATCTACAAGAAGGAGATATATTTCCGATACAAGTTGGCGATGGTGTGGAATTTCGTGTCGAAGACAAGCCAATTTTTTTAGGCGACATCGGAGAAGTCGGAGGAAATTCTGCTATTAATTTAAAAGAGCGTATAAAAGCGTAAATTTCAATACTTCAAAATAGGTTATGGAAATGCAAGACGAAACAGCAACAGAAGAAACAGATAAAAGTGATGCCACACCAGAAGAAACTGGGACAGCAGAGTCTGAGAGTCAAAAAAACGAACGGGCAAGTGTTGAAAACCTGCGTGTTTTGGAAAATATTGATGTTAGACTAACAGTTGAAGTAGGGAATGCTGAAATTAAAATAAGGGATCTGCTTCGCTTGAATGAGGGCTCAATAGTTGAATTAGATAGATTAGCTGGGGACCCTCTTGATATATTAGTCAACGGAACTATGATTGCCCAGGGCGAAGTTGTGATGGTAGGTGAAAGATTTGGCGTTAGGTTTTCTGAGATTGTAGACCCCCAGAAACGCGTTGAAAATCTCTAGTCACATTTTTGACATTTATTATAATATTAAATATGTATATAAATCAGTAACTTAAAGTATTTTTTTTTTTACATAATATGGCACAGTTTTTGCCTTTCTCTAAGTTAAGAAACTAGGGGCAAAAATGTACATTGATAATTTTTCATTAGAACAAATTATAATTGCGATATCTTTTATTGCAATACTGGTTCTTATACAAATATATATCCTTAGAAATAAGTCGAAGATTAAAAATAAATGGTCTGTTGGTAAAAGGACAGAAATTCGTGAAACAACGAGGCTGGGTCCTACGGAAAAATTACAAATAATACGTGTCGACAATCGAGAATACCTTTACTTTTTTTCAAAGGGCAGTCAACCAGTAATCCTTCCTATTGAGGGTCGCCATAGACAGGTCGTGTCTAAGCAAACAACGGCAAAAGGTTTTGTGACGCCTCAAGTCAAACCACACAGTGGAGTAGTAGGAACACAAAACACTTCACATAATGATAAAACAGATAAAACAACCAATAAGATAATGCAGGCGATCTCAGCCGGCCGAAAACTCAACCCAAAGGTAAGCTTTGAATAATGTATAAAGTATTTACATCTCTCATCAAGTTGTCCCTAGCAATAATTTTTGTTGGTCTTGTATCGACCGCATGCGGAGCTCAGGAAATCATCAGCTCTCTTTCTGGTGGATTTCCAGCCTTAAATGTAACAGAAAGCGGAGAAGGTGAAACTAAATACTCCTTGTCGCTTCAAATACTAGCGCTGATGACGAGCTTGACTGTTTTGCCATCTCTAGTTCTTGGGATGACTTCATTCACTCGAGTCATAATAGTTCTCTCTATACTCCGGCAAGCAATGGGGACACAGCAAACACCCCCTAATCAAGTTCTAATTGCAATTGCTCTTTTCTTAACTTTTTTTATAATGTCTCCAACTCTCAGTTTAATAAACAATGACGCAGTTTCACCTTATTTGAATGAAACTAAATCTGCTGAGGCAGCGCTAACGGACGGTAGTAAAATTATCAAAAACTTTCTTGTCACAAACACTCGGGAAACTGACTTACTTATGTTTTCAGAAATGAATGGGGATAAGTCCTACACATCTAGTGAAACTGTACCATTCAACGTTGTGCTTCCTGCTTTTATAACTTCTGAATTAAAAACAGCATTTCAAATAGGGTTTCTTCTTTTTCTTCCATTTCTAGTCATAGACATGGTTATAGCATCAGTTCTGATGTCCTTGGGTATGATGATGTTAAGCCCAATGCTAGTTTCTTTGCCTTTTAAACTTTTGCTTTTTGTGCTCGTAGATGGCTGGGCCATGACAATTGGTTCGCTAGCTGCAACATATTCAATCTCGTAGGGAGCATGCAATGGACTTTGACTCTAATGTATCTTTTCTCAGAACAACCTTTTGGGAAATACTCACAATATCCGGTCCAATCTTAGGGACAGCCCTAGTAATTGGACTCATTGTTGGAATCTTTCAGGCCGCAACTTCAATAAATGAAATGACTCTAGCATTTGTGCCTAAGGTAGTTCTTGTTTTTGTAGCATTCGGCTTTTTGGCACCATACATTTTAACCGGATTGTCCGATTATTTTAGTTTAATCTTTGAAACTATTAGAAGTATAAGTTAATACAATGCTAACGCTTCTAAATGAAGGAATTGGAGCACTGCCTGGTCTGGAACTTCAGACCCTATTAGAAATTTGCGCACAATTTCTATTTGCTAGTCTGAGGATTGGATCATTTTTATTAGCCTCTCCACTGTTTGGTGCACGTTTTGTAAGCCTTCCAGTTAGAATTTCGATAAGCTTTACTTTGGTGCTGATGGTTGTTTCGCTAAATCCAAGTTTACCAAATATAGATTTTATCACGTCATTTGCTGGAGTTGTTGCAGCATTTACTGAGATTGCTATTGGCCTCTCCGCTGGCTTAATACTTACAATTATTTTTGGAGCAGCTTCCTTAGCAGGAGAAAAAATAGCCTCCTCATCAGGCTTAAGTATGGCAACTGCAGTTGACCCTACTTCAGGGGCTGCCTCACCCGTTATGGCACAGATTCTGACCTTATTTCTGTTGGTCATTTTTATGTCATTCGATGGTCATCTTACCGCAGTAAGGGCTATTATTGAAAGCTATAGCTATATTCCTGTTGGTCACACACTTAATAAAGAGACAATAGCAGCTGCTGGTATTTCAGCTGGTGGCATGATGTTTAGCTGGGCGGCAGTCATAATGTTACCCTTTATTATTGTTCTTCTTTTAATTAATGTATCGATAGGTGTTATAACACGATCAGCCCCTACCCTAAACATATTTTCGTTTGCTTTTCCTGTGACAATGATGGCCGTATTTTTCTTGGTATACCTTTCAGTATCAACTTTGGGTATCAGCCTTGCAAACCTGGCAGAGAATGCCATCCTATCCATGCAACAGACAATGGAGGGAATGATCAATGGCTGAGGAAAATGAGTCTCAAGAAAAAACAGAGTAACCTTCCCAACGAAAATTAGAGCAAGCGAAAGAAGAGGGTAAGGTTTTAACTTCTAAGGAAATGTATGTTTTCACAACTTTGACGATGGCTTTATTATTTATGATAGCCATTTCGCTGTTTTTGAAACCTCAAATAACTGAGTGGAGTAAACTCTTTGAATTTGATCAATTTTCTCTCGATCAGTTCATAAGCATTAAGCAATTTCAACTCTCAAAAATGCGAGATGCTTATTTTTTTGTATTTAAGGTTATCTTGATAGTCGGTATCCCAATGTTCATCACTGTGTGCCTTACACAAATAGCCGTGGGAGGAATTAATTTTTCAACTAAAGCATTGGCTTTTAAAATTAATAAGCTAGATCCTGTCAAAGGTATGGGAAAAATCTTTTCAATGAAAGGTCTAGTCGAACTCGGTAAAGCTATTTTAAAGATTTTGTTGCTTTTCGGCATAAGCGCATATGTTCTGAATCTTTTACTGCCTGGTCTTCTCAAAATCCCTAATGGTTCTCTAGCAAATGCCTTAGATCATATGAAATATGCTTTTCCACAATTGTTAGGAAGCCTGTTGATCGCCCTCCTAATAATTGCAACTATTGATTACTTTTGGCAGCGATATACGCACATTAAAGAACTACGAATGTCACGACAAGATCAAAAAGACGAATTCAAACAAACAGAAGGCTCCCCAGAGGTCAAAGCTAAAATAAGAAGAATGCAAATGGAGACCGCTGCAAACTCTAAAAAGCAAAGAGAGGCAGTGAGCAATGTGCCCGAAGCCACCGCTGTAATCACGAACCCAACGCATTTTGCAATTGCATTAAAATATATTGTTGGCGAAGGAGGAGCTCCGAAAGTGATTGCTATGGGGCGTGGGAAGATAGCTGAAGAGATAATGGAAAAAGCAAATGAAAATAATATTACCATTTTTCAAAGTCCAGTTTTAGCACGTGCTCTTTACTACACAAGCAATATTGGAGAGGAAATAATTGAAAAGCTTTATACAGCTGTAGCTATTGCTCTTGCTTATATTTATCGGCTAGATCAAGGGGAGGACCTGACTGAACCATTAATCGAAATACCCGACGATCTTCATTTTGATGAATTTGGAAAAGCAAATATAGGAGTTTAGAAAATGCCACGACGAAGACATGAAAGTCTTGGAGAATTAATCAGTACAGCTACATTTTTTGGTGTATCTGTTACACTTCTTATAGCATCCGCAGATAGCTTTACTATGAGTAATTCTTTTAAAGGTTTTGGTTTCGCCTTTGCTGGAATATTATGCTTTCTAGGTGGCTTACGCTTCCCAATTGCAAGAGTTTATGACAAATTCAAGGGGCGTAAAAAAAATGAATAAACGAACCCCAGTGCTTTGTGGAAAATGTAATTTTTTCTTTGTAACTCATAACAGATATAAGCCATGGGGGTGTACTCGATTTGGATTTAAATCCCAAGCATTGCCATCCCAAGTGATTTTTTCTACAACTGGCACAGATTGTGCTTATTTTAAACAAAAGGATCTAATCAACACTCGGCGAGTATCACAAATTAAAAGTGAGAGAAGATAATGAGCTCAGAAATCAGTACTATCGAGGAAAGTATAAAAATCGCTTTAGATGCGGCAGATGCTGCCACTGACATTACGTCAGAGTATAATGGCATCAAGAAACAGAACCAAAAACTGGAGGCTGAGGTGAAAAAAGTTTACATGTACACCACAATAATTTTTGGAAGTTCAATCTTTGCTGCTGTAGCAGCCATAGTTTTTTCCTCTTTTATATATTTTAAATCAATGTCAGACCTGGATGTTATGACAACTACAAACAGAGAAGCTCTCGTAATTTTTTCCGAAAACGTTGACAATTTAAAGGAAACAACTGCCGAGTATATTGACGCAATAAAACTGCAAGAGGAAATAAAAACACAAAATGCAGAGATTGAAAATGCATTTAAGGAATTTGATAAATCATCAAAAGAAATAGTAACTGAAATATCGACTCTTAACCAAGCAACAATAGAGAAAATTGTAGATTCCACAAAAACGATCTCTGATCCGTTTAAAAAGGCAATTGCCAATTTTGAAAAGTCACAGAGTAAAAATTACAGTTCTTTTTTTGAACAATTGGACCAGTCTAATGCTGAGCTCATAAAAATATTAAAAACTGGTGATAAAACAGAGGAGACAATTAAGAAGTTAATAAGTTCTCAAGAAGCTCTTCGAAACGCCATTGAAAACCTAAAATCACGAAATACAGAAATTATTGAATTAGTCAAAGATAATGAAGATTTGGTAAAATATCCTTGATTAAAGTATATCTAAAATAGAAATAACCGATACCATAAATATAATTAAAGGAACAAACCGATTGGAACAAGTGGACGAGCTTAACGAGGAAGTTTCAACGAGCACAAACGCCGAAGAAATATCAAAATCCTTTTTAAAACTGAAGGAACATGGCCGGTTTTCTAGAACTAGAGCAATGCGTTTAAAAGAGGAAGATGTTGTAATTGCCGTAGATGGAAAGCTGTTTCATGACACGGCAGATAACCTTGCGGACACGCTCTCCGAAGAAGATATTGAGCACTGGATTATCACGATATATCGAGGAGGTGTCTTGTTTGAGGTAGCGTCTCGGGGTCCCTTAGGAGGAACTTTTGAATATTGCAAGGCTGCTGAATGCCAGAGCATTGAAAAGGCATTAAAAGATCACACGTTCCATCCCAAGGGTGATTACAAAATATATGAAGTATTAAAAGATATGCATAAGTCATGCGATATTTATGATACGAGCTACACGCCTTTAGCTGTGTACGCCCCTCCACTTTGGCTAATGCAACAACGGATGTGGGAACCTCTTATTGCAATTATTGCCGTCTATCTTATAACTCTTAACGTTAATATATTTTTGTTTATATTAGCTGCTATATTAATATCTTTATATTTTAAGAAGGGTCAGCTTGTTCTTCGACGAAGCTACAGTATGTATCAAGATCGTCAGGTTTGGATTACTTTAGCAGCTACGAGCGAACTTGAAGCTCAAAAGAGCTGTCGGAATATCGATCCTAAATGTAAGTTTCCTTTTAGCCTTGTGGGACCTCCCATCCCGGAAAATTTGCCTAAGAAGAAACGAAAAAGGTCCGGTGACCTGCGAGTATCCGTATAATCAATAAGTATCAATAATATGATTTTTTCGATACTCGGTTGTTAAATATGACCAGCTACCAAAAGTAGTATACTGAGCTATAGCGGTCGCATATACTCGCCCCCGTTACTGTTTGAGAGAGTTATTGCCTGTCTCCCTAGAGTTTTGTAGCGCAATATTAAATAACGATTTAATTCAGCACATAGACAGAAAAACAGCAACCAAGTGTGCCAGTTCCCCTTTTATTCATAATGGTAACCCGACTAAAAGTGCGGATATATTTTATGTGAAAGCCCTATTATAAAGCACTATGCGCTTATTTTGACTTTAACTAGGGCTGATCAGGTTACATTATAAGAATTCTACTACTAATATAAGCTTCCATTAAATTTGAAAAACTCACAATACAGACCTTTGTTAACCAAACGTGATCCTAACTTATATGCGATCTTCGTTAGAGACTAGCTTACAGACATGTATTATTTTGAACTAAATTGCTTCGATGAAAGTTAAGATCATCTATTCATGGTAGCTGATAAAAAAAAATGAGAACATCACGAAAAAAATTGAAACGGACGGGCATATTACATTTAAAAAGCTAGGCATATTTTTTGTCTAGAATTGGATCTCTATTTCTATACGCCTATTTTTTTCACGACCTGCAGCTGTCTCATTATCGGCAATCGGTTTGGCTTCTCCATAACTTACAGCTTGAAGTCTATCGGCGCTAACGCTTCCTCCCGACTGCATCGCTTGCACCACACTTGCCGCACGAGCAGCGGCTAAGTCCCAATTATCCCTGTAAGCCGACCCAAATACAAGTGGAACATCATCGGTATGCCCTGATACTGTCACTTTACCTGTTTCTCCAACTCCTTTATCAGCAACTCTGGCCATTATATCCTTGGCCTGACTGGTCAGGTCTGCAGAACCAGACGCAAACGCACCACCCGCACCGAATGTGATAAATATTTTTCCATCCTTGCGTTCAACTTCTACCAAACCTTTCGCAATTTCTTCTTTCAATGCTATCTTTAGTTCATCCTCTGAGACCTGAGCCTGCTCTTGCTGCTCACTGCTCGAAGTACCTCCACCTAATCCAGAAGCCCCTCCTGTAGACTCTGCTAACGCATCAGCAATCTTTGCTAGTTGGTTTTCGACTCCACCGAGCGCCATTTCGTCAATGGGATTTCCTGCGTTATCCTTTAAATCAGCAATCGCTGCCTCTGTCTTCTTTATTAGTTCCGATATTTCTTCAGATGGCGCACTTTCAGCTTTCGATTTGACATTTACAACCAATTCCTCACCATCAGTTTCGATCTCAATATCTCCACGCGCAACCGCCTCCTCAAGTGCCTTCACTACCGCTTCTGCACTTTGAGTTCCGTTGGACCCTTCTGAGTCTTTATCTTTTTGTTGAAGTTCCAACTTCGATTGTTCAATCTGCGTGGTTTGTTGCGTCATTTCTTTTGAAACTGACGGCGTTGGAGACGGACTAAAATTTAAAGATAGTACGGTAGTACCTTTTGGCTGTTCGACGACCGGTACAATACGTTGAACACCAAAAGCATTCTTAAGAGAACCCGAAATTTGCTTGAATTTTGGAACATTGAATTCAGCGAAAGACAGAATTAGAACAAAAAATGCCATTAGAAGGGTTGCCATATCCGCAAATGTTGCCATCCAAGCTGGCGCTCCCACTGGCGGGCATTTTGGGCACTCTTCCTCTTCTTCCTCTACTTCATCTGCTTCGGTTGCTTCTGCCATTCTACCTCAGATCCTCTAGAAAGTGATAATCAAAATTAAATTGTCACTGATTTAATTATGCTGCTTCCAACTTCTCTTGAATCTTTGGAGCTAAGTTTGAAAGTAACTGATCTTGAATATTTCGAGGAGACTCCCCTCTTGCAATATTTCTTAATCCTGCAACAACCATTTCTCGGTAAACTACCTCATGGGCCGTGTACCCCTCAAGTTTGATAAGCATTGGAGTAAAGACCACGTTCGCTATGAACGCACCGTATAAAGTTGTAAGTAATGCAACAGCCATAGCTGGTCCAATGGCTTTAGGATCAGCCATATTTCCCAACATTGCAACTAGTCCAACCAGCGTTCCGATCATTCCCATTGCTGGCCCAATATCTACCCATGATTTTACCACACCTTGGTTTGACTCATGCCGCATTTTCATGGCTTTAATTTCTTGAGATAATTGAGTGGTGAGCTTTGCCTCGTCAGCTCCATCCACTAGCATTTGTAAACCCTTGGCAAAGAATTTGTCAGGTACTTCTTGACCTTCTAAAGCCATCATTCCATCTTTTCGGGCTATACCAGCTAATTCAACCATCCTCTCCACTAACTCATCCATCTTTTTAACTGGAGGTAAAAAAGCTTTCGCCATGACACCAAAACTTCCCAAAAATACTGGTAAAGGTGCTGTATACATCACAGCAAAAAATGTTCCTCCTACCACAATTAAAAGAGATGGAGTATCAATGAATGCGCCGATACCGCCACTCGATATCATTGCGCCAGCAATCATGCCAACTGCGCCAAGAAAGCCTATAAGAGATGCTATATCCATGGTTTTATAAAATCCTATTTCTATGTAACCTAGTTTATAAATGCTAGGTTTGGTGCATAAATTGCAAGAAGTATACCAAGTAATTAAAAGAAAGAATACATGGAATTTTATTTTTTTTTTGTTATACTTAGTGCTCTTTTAAAAGGTTAACTTTAAAATGTTTAAGAAAATCACTTGGATATTAATAGTTTGTCTAAATTTTACTTCAACTTCTGTCTTTGCTTCATCTTTTTATCCAAAAGATCATATTGTAATTGATCTTTCTAGAAACATTGAGTGGCTTAGATGTAGTGTTGGGCAGCAATGGACGGGAGAAACTTGCACTGGGAATACAATACTAATGGATCATGCTACAATAAAAGAAGCTATCAAAATAGCTGATGAACAGCTCGGTCCTTCATGGCGTCTCCCTAACTTAGATGAATTGTATAGTTTGGTCTGCAAAAGATGCAAAACAGGGGAGAAGTTCAATACAGTTAACAACGTTGCGATATCGTCAAAGCTTTTTCCCAATACCGATCCGAGGGCTTACTGGACCGGCGAGCGTAATTCTATAACAAAAGGAAGTTATTGGACTGTTAATTTTTTTACTGGCCACAAATTTGGACGATTTTTTCCGGAGCAAGATATGGCCGTGAGACTGGTCAGAGATCGATAAAAATGTGTCGCTCAAGTTTTTGGTCTTTTATAGATGAAATACCATTCCAATATTCTATAGACTGATACGGCTAACCCAAATGCAAAGACAACGTAAACGCCCGTCTCTTTGTTTACAAAGCTCAGGTAATTTACTTTATCTCCAGCGAGTATAGCAATAACGATTAATACGAATATGGCGGAAAAGTATAACCGCAATATAGAACACCTGGTACACGGCTCTTTTCCAGAAACTTTACTTCTCACTCGCTTCAAAAACATTTTAGATATTCCTTTAATTCATCGTGACTAATATGCAAGATTAGCTCCTTTATCAACAAATTTGCAATGTTTTTTTGACATCCGAAATTCTATCAAATTGAACGAATCATTTAACATATTGATATTACGTACTTTTTTTTACAATTTATTGACAAATTGAGAAGTCAAATTGTTTTTTTGAAAAAATAAAAAAAAACTGCAATGGTTTTCAAAATTAGAGGAGAACCAGGAAATGCAATTATCAGCATCCCTTAATTTAAAACAAAAGCAGTCCCTAGTGATGACGCCTCAGTTGCAGCAAGCAATAAGGCTACTTCAAATGACAAACCTAGATCTTCGTCAGTATCTAGAGTCCGAATGCTCTGAAAATCCATTCCTAGAAGTAGACGTTGAAGAAAATAACTCTTCGACCTCAGCTGCAAATGAAACTGTTCCTAGTGTTGAAAAAGGTACGGAAGTAGCGTCGGAAACGACCATTGATAGCGCTTTATCTGATGGCACGGCAATTGTTGACGATCCAACATCTAATACAGATTATGAAAACAGATTTGAAACAGAATTAACAGATTACAGAGCAACAAACAACGTAACCTCCAAAAATGAGGACTATGATTTTATAGCCTCTTCAGTTGAAGAAAACCCAATTTCACTTCACGAACACGTTTATCGTCAAATCGATTTGAATTTCGTTGATCCTAACGAGCGGTTTGTTGCTCAAGCTTTCACAGAAACTTTGCAAGCTAGTGGTTGGATAAACTCAACAGCCGAAGAAATTGCTCTTAAATGTGGTGCAACTGCTGATTTTGTAGAAAAGGTACTTAAAATACTCCAAGAGTTCGAGCCGGCAGGTCTATTTGCAAGAAACTTGCGCGAGTGTTTATTACTTCAAGCAGCAGACAAAGGCTGTCTAACTGATCAATTTACGATCCTTTTGGATAACTTGACTTTGTTAGCAAAAGGTCAATTTGAAAGTCTTCAAAGAAAGTTGAAATGCTCTAAAGAAACTTTAATGCAACATATTAAAACCTTGAGAAGCTTCAACCCGAAACCTGGTGAACGATTTGACCAAGGTTTCCAGCAAATTACAGCACCCGACCTAATGGTTAAAAAATCGAATGACGGTTGGACTGTTGACCTAAATAGGTCTAACCTACCTACGGTATATATTAACTCTGAATATGCCAAAGATATCCAAAATAAAAGTCGTAACGAAGAAGCTACCGAATATGCGGCCCAAGCTGTAGCATCAGCTCGCTGGCTTAAAAGAGCCGTAGCAAAGAGAAATTCTACAACATTAAAAGTGGGATCAGAAATTATAAGGCGCCAAACGAAGTTTTTGGAACATGGCTTGGACTATTTAAAGCCACTTTCATTGAAAGATATCGCAGAAGAAGTAAAGATGCACGAAAGTACGATTAGTCGGGTGACTAGTGGCTTGTTGATAAATACTCCTCGAGGAACGTTTCCTTTAAAATCATTCTTTAGTATTTCGATTGATACTGATAAACCCGGCATTGAAACGTCAGCAGCAGCTGTAAGAAACCTCATAAGGACAATTATTCAAGAAGAGGACTCAAAGAAACCACTCAGTGATGAGAACCTAGCTGAAATAATCAGTGCTAAAGGTGTGAAACTTGCTCGGCGAACCGTAGCAAAATATCGCGAATTAATGAAAATTCCATCATCATCGGAGCGTCGTAGACGTGCACGTGTTTTTGGGACTTAAGAATCGAATTAGAGCTAGTAACGGCCCTAAGTGAAATTTTTTAGATTTATAGTCCTTTGCAAAAATATAAAGAAAACCTTGAACTGTGTAAAACTTTTATAGAAATTGGTATGGGTATATCAATGTTTAGTGTCTCGTAAAATAATATATCAAAGGCATTCTACTAATAATTGTGACCGTTGATTGGAAAATATGATGACATTGGAGCAAAAGTTTCTGAAAAGGGAACCCCTCTAGAGTCACAGAGTACGACTTTAACACCCATTTTCTGCGCTTCATATGCTCGGATATGGGCGTCAAAATATGATAATTCTTCAGATTTAACATATGTATCTGATGTTTTTAACTTGGTTAGCATCTCTCTCTCCTGTTGCAATATTCTCTGAAGAAATACTGCATTATCTATGCCAACCAAAATTCCTAGAGGTAGAGAGTAAGACTCGTTAATTGATTATTCCCGATCTTTACTTTTCATTCTGTCAGTCATAATCTCTATGATCGCATCAGCGTGTTCGTCACTAAGGTCATACCTTTTTCTCAAAGCTTCAATCTTTTTGGCCTCCTCCTCCGAAATTTCTCCATCAGCTAACGCATGAACAATCTCTGCTTCAAAAATACTACTCCTCCTCTGTACCTGATTAGCAAACGCATTAGCAACAATCCCAGTTAAGAGAGCAACTGTCATAACTCCCATGAGGGCAGTTATAGCGGCGATCACTTTACCCAAAGCGGTAACAGGGGATGCATCCCCATAACCTACCGTTGTGAGCGTAATTATGGACCACCACATTGTCTCTGGAATTGAACTAAATTTTTCCGGCTGCACATCAGACTCGACCAGATAGAGAGCAGAACTGGAAAAGAATAAAGCTAAAATGAGCAAATACATTGCAGCAGTAAAAGAACCACATTCATGCCTTATCGCCGAGATAAGATCCTCCAGCGCCGAACTATAATGGGAAATTTTTAACAATCTTACCATGCGCAAGACCCTTAACCAGCGTAAATCAACTGTTCCAATAAAAATTGAGAGTAAACTTGGCAGAATTGCTATTAAATCTACGAGGCCAGTGAAACTAAAAATGTAAGCTAATCTTTTCGCCAAAGGACCTTTCCACTTAGATGAAGAAGCTCCACTAGCCCAAATACGCAAAATGTATTCAACACCAAAAATAGTTACAGAAAACATTTCAAACATGAAAAAGAAATCTCGATAACTTGCTCCAATACTTTCAACTGACTCCAAGCTTATAGCCACCAAGTTTAAAATTATTAAAGCTGACAAAGAAACATCGCAATAAAAACTTGCTTTATCGTTTCCATCACTTTTCTCAAGTATTTCAAGTAATCTCTTTTGGCTGATCATCATATCCTCAATTATATTACAATAATTAAGTATGATCTTAGCGTAATATAATTTTGATTTACACCCAGGATTTACTTTTTTTCTTTTTCAATTGTAAGTCAGTATCCATCATCTCGCGCATTGCTTCGGCAAAACGCCGATGAGACTCTCTATTTTTTTTAAGTATAGGATTCAGAGGGATAACAATATCTCCATCGGATCTAAGATATGGCATCTCATAATCTGAAAATTTAGCACTCACCTTTGAAATTTGACGGATCAAATCCGTTTCTTTTTCGTCCATGTTTAAACCTCCTAAACCATTCATCATTTTCCTTTGGCGAATTCTTGTCGAAACAAAAGGATCATATCAACATTTTCTCTTAAATAGGTAGACTTGTATTTAAGGTACCGTTTGAGCTCTTCATTACTCTCAAGTCTGTTATTACCCAAAAGCACAGCATTAAAATAAATATCATCACCAACCTTGGCTTCATTTGGCTTTAATTTTATCACCTGTTTTTCATTCTGAACAAGAAATTTATTTTCATCGGTCGATGAATTTCGGATTGGTAGGCTCGCATTTTCACTGTAGAAAATATTGTCATCTAAAAATAAAACTGCATTTTCTATATTTGAACCCTCCTCTTTATCCGCCCAAACCTTACTTACCTTCGCAAAATATTTTACATTTAATTTATTTGTTGAAGAATGGTAATGCTTGATAGCTTTTTCCCAAGAACCATGCTGCTTCTCTAGTTTAATCAAGAAGGACGCTGCGTATCGAATATTTTTATGAGGGTCTAACATGTCTTCAAACGAGTCAAAATGTCTAAAATGCCACTTAACATTTACCTGCATGCACCCAACATCAATATTTTTAAAACTTTCTGTAATATTTTTCTTTAGATATTTCACTGCATCCAGCTTCGTATCAAAAAATAAGCTGTTACCTGCGTGATTTAAAGACCATGGCCACGGAGCTACCGTGCCATTGCTCCTTCTTCGGCCCGCCTCAACAGTTGCTATACTTGTTAATATATTTGCCGGTAAGTTTCGTGTTTTTTCTATCTGTTCGGCAATCTTCTCACAAATATTATTGTCACTTGAAATACCAGGCGCAACACCCAGTAACAATAGAAAAATCACATAGACTGCAACTCTATTCACGAGTGAGCATGATACAAAAATATTATTCAACAATCCAACCTCAAGACTTCACAATGGTTAACCAAGAGCTGCAAAGCCTATGCCAATCCGGATGACCATAGTTTTATGGAAGCAAATTAACCATACGCAATCTTTTCACGTCGTCGGCAATTTTATTTTCGTACGATCTCAACTATTTCCTTACCACGGAGAAACAATTTGTTATTCTCTACTACAAATTCAGCAATTATTGTCGCTGAGCACCTGTTTTGTATTTCTTTATCAATTGGAAGGCCACATTTCCCCGCTATTGAACCAGTGAAATCATCTTGGAAAATGGGAATTCCTATGGAGTTATCTGCTTTAAAAACAATTTGACCTCTGATTTCATCATATATCATATTCCCTGAGAAAATTACTCTTAACCCATTTAATTGTTGAAAGTTTGACTCTAATGCCTTTAATTGTTCAATTTCTTTAACTTTTATTGATCCAACTTTCTTTTGAGCTATAGAGTTTCTGTTATATTGGTCTTCTGTATTACTTCGATTTATATCTTCTATTTCAAGTTTTAATGCTGCTACCTCTTTACGCAACTCCTCGTTCTCTGCTAGATACTTTTCATTAGTAGCAATAATTTCACTACTCTGAGCAGACAGAAATGTTTCCGTTTCCTTGGCAGCTTGTATTTTCTTCTTAATCTGTTCCTCAGAGAACCTTTTCGTCTCTTCTATCTCACTTGTTAGGTTTATATTTTCTAATTTTAATTGCTCTAACTCTAATGTTAACTTTTCAACCCGAGCCACTGCTTCGCGATTAAGGGTGTTTTCGGACTCCAATTGTTTTGCGTTATCAATTTCTAAATTTAGATCAGAGATTATTTCACTAAGTTCATCTCTCTCATTTCCAAGGTTCAATAATTTAACGTCTAACTGGGTCTGCTCCTCGTACAGCCCTCTAAGAACTTGATCTAATTTTTTCTTTTCCTTTTCATTTTCAAAAATGCTACCTTCAAGGAAAGCTTTTTTTTCTTTCAACTCTAATAATTCCCGCTGTACAATGCTCCTTTCCTCCTCTATCAAACCAGTGGCAATAATATTATTTGAGCCTTCTCCTCGTGTTGAACTAAGAAAAAAAACGCTGGGACCAAGGACCGAAATAAGGGCAAATGCCGTTAAACCACCTAAAGAAAACAATACTAAAAAATTTATCAATGTTTTTGAGTGCATCGTTTTCCCAGTTTGTTAAAATTTCTTTAAAGTGTAGTGTAATAAAAATGTAACTTAACAGCCAGCTAAATCTACCTCAAAAATGATAACAAGGATATCGCAATTTATTTTACTTTGACACCGGCTATATAAACAGCCTGGATAAAACGATCATCTCCTAAAGTTTGTAAAATAAATAACTCCTCCAGTAAGCTTTGGCAGCTTCTCATACGTAAAGCAGATAATTTAGAAGCAGAACTATTTAAAACTATGAAATCTGCTAGTGTTCCAATCTCTAGGGTTCCAATTTCATTCTCTAAACCAAGGGCTTCAGCATTACCTAAAGTAGCAGAAAAAAAAGATTGTAACGGGTCAAAATTGAAATTACGCAGTTGCTGAATATTATAGGCCTGGCTCAAAGTATTTAGCATAGAGTGAGATGTACCGCCTCCCGTATCAGTAGCCATTCCTATCCGAATCCCTCTCTTTTTAAAGTCAGCCATATCAAACAAGCCACTTCCGAGGAAAAGATTGGAAGTTGGGCAGTGCACAGCGATTGCATTAGTTTCGGCCAGTAGTGAACGCTCATGTGAGTCCAAGTGTATAGAGTGGCCGAGTAAACTTTTAGGTCCAAGAAGCCCATGAAAGTGATAAATATCGAGATAATTTTTCCGATTCGGAAACAAAGACATGGCAGTAGCAATTTCATCTAAATTTTCTGATAAATGGGTTTGCATGTAACAATCAGCATGCTCTGAGCATAATGTACCTGCAGCAGTTAATTGATCGGGAGTCGACGTAATTGCAAATCTTGGTGAAATTGCATACCTTAATCGTTTCTTTTTGTGCCATTTCTGGATCAACATTTTGCTTTCATCATATCCCGACAGAGCACTGTCGAGGACACTTTCAGGCGCATTACGATCCATCATGACCTTTCCCGCTACAAGACACATATTTACTTTCTCAGCTTCCTCAAAAATGGCGTCAACTGAAGTACTATGCACCGAGCAAAATGAAACACTAGTGGTCGTACCATGATCTATCAATGTTTCAATAAAAGATTTTCCTAGTGATTTTGCATAAGTTGGATCGCTAAACTTTGCTTCCTCAGGAAATGTGTACCTTTCAAGCCAGTCCATTAATTTTGTACCGTAGCTAGCTATGACCTGCATTTGAGGGAAGTGATTATGTAGATCAATAAATCCAGGCAGAACAAGCCCTGGTCGATAATCAATATACTCTAAATTTAAAATATCCGTCGGGCGATTTTCAAATGGCCCTAGACTTTTTATTTTACCGTCTTCGACTAACAAGAAACCATCGGAAAAATATAAATAAGAGCTCGTATCTTCCAGCGAGTCTGGCGCTCTCTTAAAAGTTAAAATTCGGGCCCGAAACAGACTTTTCATCGTCTTATTTTATCTATTTTTCTTGTAGCTTCAATGTCGATTTTTTCACGGTTAAGCACAAGAAGTATCTCGGCTACAGTCAAACAAGCTATTGCCTCTGGCCTTTTGTCAGAAAACCCCTGGTTGGCTATTAATGTTCCAATGGGTGAAACCAAATTTGTCATTTTGTCAACTCCTTCCTTACGAAGCCATTTAAGAAGTTGATTTTTCTTGGTTTTAGACCCAATCATGCCGACATATGGCGAGTCTTGCCGAGAAAGGGCTTCTTTTACTAGCAAAAAGTCCAAAGCATGATCATGTGTTACCATAACGTATGCAGTTCCAGGAAGAGCCTTTCGAATTTCGTTTTCAGGTAGCGCTGTCAATCGATAAAACTCACGATACTCATCTCCAACAAAAAAATTTGCCCGAGTATCCACCAACTTGCAATTAAAAGATAGTAAGCGTAATTGATCTATTATCGCCTTGCCAACATGGCCTGCTCCAAAAATTAGGACATTTTTGTTATAAGTTATAGAAGTGCGTAACTCAAAAAGAAGGCTTTTACGTAACTTACTGGTTAGCTTATCAAAACTCAAAGTCACTACACCGCCACAGCACTGACCCAGTTCTGGCCCGAGACGATAATTTTCTAGATGACTTATATCACTACAACTAGACAGTAGTTCCCGAGCCCTATTTACGGCATCATATTCCAATCTACCCCCACCTATTGTTCCAATTGAAATTTGATTATCTACAATCATTAATGCATCAGACTCTCGTGGTGCTGAACCTTTGGTTTCCTTAACTCTCACCACTACACCGTCCGAATTACTTTCTATAAAATCAATAATATTCTGCGGTTTTTTTATCAATTATTTTGCTTTCTAAGTTCAGTTATGATTTGCAAAATGTTCTCGGGAGTGGCCGGAGAATTAAGCGACGGTCTCGTTTTTCTGCTTCCGCATGCCGCCACAGCCATGCCAATGGCTTCATGAACAGAAATGGCTAGCATTAAGGGAGGCTCTCCGACAGCTTTTGAACGTTTGATTGTTCTTTCTTTATTTTTTGACCATTCTGCCAAATATATATTAAAAATCTTAGGACGATCAGAAGCTAGAGGAATTTTATAGGTTGAAGGTGCATGAGTTAGCAACTTACCTTCATCGTTCCATACTAATTCCTCTGTCGTCAACCACCCCATACCCTGAATAAAGCCACCCTCGATTTGGCCTAAATCAATATTTCGGTTAAGTGAAGATCCAACATCTTGTAATATATCTACTCTTTCTACCTGGAATTCCCCAGTCAGAGTATCCACAATTACTTCACTTACAGATACTCCGTAAGAGAAGTAATAAAACGGACGACCTTTACCTTTCTGTCGGTTCCAGTGAATTTTTGGAGTCTTGTAAAATCCCGTAGAGGACAACTGTACTCGTTGCTCATAGGCATTTTTTATGAGTGCGGTAAATGGGATTTTCTTCTTATTGAATAATACATTGCCATCCTCATAGCGTATGGTCTTTTTATCCGCATTGTATGATTTCACCAATACATCGGCTAGCCTTGCTTTAAGAGTTTTCACTGCATTTAATGCCGCCATGCCGTTCAAATCAGAGCCAGAGGAAGCTGCGGTTGCCGAAGTATTTGGAACTTTACTCGTATCAGCTGCACTTATCTTAATTTTTGAGATTGAAAGCCCAAATTCCTCTGCTACAACACTAGCAACTTTTGTATTTAATCCCTGTCCCATTTCGGTTCCACCATGATTGAGGTAGATTGACCCATCGGTATATATATGCACGAGCGCACCCGCTTGATTAAACCAAGTTGCGGTAAACGAGATTCCAAATTTAACAGGAGTTAACGCAATGCCTTTCTTGAAAAACTTGCTCGAGTCGTTAAACTTTAAAATTGCCCGACGTCTTTTTTGATAATCTGAACGGCGTTCTAATTCTAAAATCAGCCGTGGCGCAATATTGTCTTCAATTTTTTGATGATACGGTGTGATAGAACGATCATTATCTCCGTAAAGATTTAACTTTCTAATTTCCAGAGGGTCTTTTTGTAAATCGTAAGCAATCTCTTGAATTATTCGTTCAGCTACCATCATACCCTGCGGCCCTCCAAAACCCCTAAATGCTGTATTAGACACAGTATTGGTTCTTAAAGGCAGTGACTCTAGTCTGACTGCAGGAAAAAAATAGCAATTATCAGCATGAAACAAAGCACGGTCGGTTACAGGACCTGAAAGATCAGATGAAAAGCCACATCTCGCAATTAATTTTAGGTCCAATGCAGTAATTGCTCCGTTCGAATCAAATGCAATATCATAGCGACCGATGAAATCATGTCTTTTCCCAGTGCATATCATATCATCGTCTCGATCTAACCTGAACTTCACAGGGCAATTATTTCTAACCGCTGCCAGGGCTGCTAAAACTGAAAATTGATTCGCTTGGGTTTCTTTACCTCCAAAACCTCCTCCCATTCTTCGAACTTCAACTTTAACTGAATGACTTGGTAAATTCAAAGCTTTGGCCACCATGTGTTGAACTTCGGAAGGATGTTGAGTTGAAGAAAAAATAGTTATGTCATTATCTTCACCAGGTATAGCCAACGCCACATGCCCTTCTAAATAAAAGTGATCTTGACCACCAATTTCAATTTCTCCTTGAAGTCTCCTTGACGAGGCTTTCAACGCCCTTTCGACTTCACCTCTCTCTAAGGTTAGCCCTGGAGCAACTGTTATTTGTCCATTTCTTTCGCTAGCTTCTATATTAGTTATGGCATCGAGCTCGTCATATTCAACACGAGCTAGCGAGGCTGCTTTTCTTGCAATCATTCTAGTTTCAGCAACTACCGCAAAAATTGGTTGACCACAAAAGTGTACTTCTCTATCCGCTAAAATAGGTTCATCGTCTCTGCCTGAAGGGCTTATATCATTTTCGCCAGGAATAGCATTTGCAGTAAAGACATCCAAAACACACGGCAATGAACGTACCTCATCCAAGTCTAAAGAAGTGATCCGGCCATGCGCAATACTTGATAGTCCAACATAGCAATGCAAACATCTATCTGGAGTCCCAATATCGTCAACGTAAATGGCAGATCCAGTAACATGCTTATGAGCAGAATCATGCATAACACTTTGAAGGATCAAATCATTTTCATTCTTTTTATTGCTTACTACCAAAACTGATACCACCCAGAATTATCTATTTAAGTTTGCTGTCTCGCCGCTAAGTATTCGACACAGCATTTCGTAAGTAAATTTTTTGCTACCTGCAAACGGTAGGTCTTCGATGCACGCATGTCACTTATAGGGCTAAAATCTTTCTCTAAAGCTAACTGAGCAAGTTTAGTCAGCGCAAAATCAAAAACTTTACCCTCCAAAACCTGTTCGGTATTTAGTGCCCTTTTTGGCGTTGCCGCCATACCTCCAAAAGCTAACCGGACGTTGAATAGCTTGTTCTCATCAACCTCGAAAGAAAAAACTGCTGCAACTGAAGATATATCCTCATCTCGTCGCTTAGATATTTTATAAGCAAATATATGTAAATTTGAATTAACTGGAATACGGATCTTTTCAATAAATTCGGCCTCACTGATATCTTGTACACCATACTCAATAAAAAAATCTTCTACCTTAATGTCTCGCCGTTCAGTTTTTTTTCTAAGTGTTAAAATTGCGCCCAGAGCTATAAACAGTGGTGCTAGATCGCCGATAGGAGAACCATTGGCTATGTTGCCTCCCACCGTTCCAACATTCCTTATTTGTTCGCCTGCTATTCTAAGGAGATAATCAGAAGCGGTAGGATAGTAATTAAGAAACACAGGTTCAAAATCCGAATACGTAACGCATGCCCCAAAAGAAACAAATTTTGACGACTCATCAATCTTTTGCAATTCCTCAATGCTACCTATGAAAATAATTGTTTCTATTAGCAATAACTTTTTGGTAACCCACAAAGCAACATCCGTTGCACCTGCAACAATAATGGCCTTGGGATTATCAAAATAAAGTTTTGAAAAAGACTCAAGATTTTTTGGAATAATGTATTTTGAATTGCCCAGATCAATAATTTCATCTTTCTTCTGAGCCAAATTTTGCAGATTGCTCTTTATTGTTTCTTTATTTCTAACCAATAGATCAGACTGGAATTCTCCATAATTATCCATTGACTTGGCAGCAGAGAGAATAGGTCCATACCCCGTGCACCGACATAGGTTGCCCTGTAAAGCTTTTTCTATATTTTCGGTAGTTGTTTCTGAACGTTTTAACCACAAATCGTAAAGTGACATTACGATGCCTGGTGTGCAGAACCCGCATTGACTTCCATTTTCAGCTACCATCGCCATTTGAACGGGGTGCAATCTATTTTCTAAATCTCCTAAGCCCTCTACAGTAACTATGTGTGAGTTGTTTAATGATGGCAGGAAACAAATACAAGAATTAATACTTTTGTATTTTAATTCTCCTTTGATGAGTTTACCAACTAAAACAGTACAGGCACCGCAATCTCCTTCGCAGCAACCCTCTTTTGTACCTGTAAGCATTCTAGTTAACCGTAGAAAGTCCAACAATGTTTCTGTGGCATCTAAATTGTCGACTTCCACCAAATCATTATTAAGATAAAATTTAATCATTGGAGCCTACACTTCTTATCAGTTGTATCTTTTCAACTAAAATCTAGTCTTTTTTAATTTTAACAATTTAACTGTAAACGTTTGGACAGTGATGTTGAGATTTCTTTTCGGATCGGAGCGTTCTCTGTAACATTAAAAGTTAATCTGTTTTATCTAGAACCTTCTCTGCGGCACGAAAACATTCAAGAGCTTGTGGGACTCCACAATAAATACCTACCACATGAATTATTGAGCGTATCTCTTCCCGACTTACCCCATTATTAACAGCACCTCGACAATGTATTTCCCATTCGTGCATTTTACCAAGAGCCCCAAGCATTGCTAAATTCATCATAGATCGAACTTTTGGAGATATTGTAGTGTCTCCCCAACCAAAGCCCCAACACCATTTAGTCATAGCTTCTTGGAAGGGCTTAGTAAATTCATCGGCCTTATTCATATTTCTCTCAACATATTCCGACCCTAATGTTGCTTTCCGCTGCCTAAGACCAATTTCTAACATGTCATTCATAGCTTCTATCCTTTTTTAATTATCATCGAAAATTATGAAGTCAATTTAATACGATTGTAAGTCACAGTAACCAGCTATATCTGGAGCAATCTCACTAGCGCAATTAAAAACTACGGGTAGTAATTCGTCAACAACTACCTTAGATTTTGAAACTCTTAAAATCGATAATGGCCAAATGAGATTTGGCTAAATAAAATTTTGAAACAACAATATTTAACGCTGAATAAGGTATTCTTTAATACACCCAAAGTGAATATTGCTTGCCCAAAATGTCTCATTATTGTCCATATACAATAGAACGGAGTGTGAGCTATTATCGCTACTGGACAATTTACTTTAACTCAGTGTATTACGACTGTTCGCTGGTGCGAGTTATATGGGCAACATTTCAACCTATCACATTAGATCAAACCGATCTAGATTCATAACCTTAGCCCAAGCTTTTCCAAACTGTGCCACAAATTCTCCGCCGGCATCATCTGCAGCAAAAGCTTCAGAAATTGCTCGGAGTTGCGAATTCGATCCAAAAAGCAAATCAATGGATGTGGCACGCCATTTAATGCTACCCTGTCTATTATCCCTTCCTTCGAAAATATTTTCATCTTCGTGCGACTTTTCCCAGGAGATGTCTATATCTAAAAGGTTTACGAAAAAGTCGTTGCTAAGAGTCCCTGGATTTTCGGTAAGAACACCAATATCATTATCGTCAAAAACTGCACCAAGGGTCCGCAACCCCCCAATCAGAATTGTCATCTCATTTGCACTTAAATTTAAAAAGTTTGCCCTTTCCAGAAGTAAATCTGCGGGACTCCGACCATTATTTGACTTTACATAATTTCTAAATCCATCCGATTTGGGTTCTAAAACTTCAAACGATTCTTCATCTGTCCATTCTGATGATGCATCCATTCTACCAGGCCGGAACTCAACTCGAAGTTCTGAGCCTCCAAGCTCAGCTGCTTTTTCAATTGCTACGCATCCACCTAATACGATCAAGTCTGCCATTGAAACTCTCATGCCGTCAGAGCGGGAATTATTAAACTCAGATTGTAACTTTTCATAAGCCTGTAGCACAACTTTAAGCTTTTTCGGTTCATTTACTGCCCAATTATTCTGCGGACTCAATCTTAATCGGCCTCCGTTTGCTCCTCCCCTTTTATCAGTTCCACGGAAAGTAGACGCCGATGCCCATGCTGTCTTAACCAATTCACCAACACTTAACTCCAACCCCCAAATTATTTCCTTCAAGCGGTCAATATTTTCCCGATCAATAACTTTGTGGTTCAGTGGAGGAATTGGATCTTGCCACAGTTGCGGTTCTCGCGGAACTAGGGAACCAAGTCCCCTGCAATATGGCCCCATATCGCGATGAGTTAACTTATACCAAGCCTTGCCAAATGCTTCAGCAAATTCTTCTGGTTTGCTGTGAAACCTACGAGCTATCTTTTCATATGCCGGGTCAAATTTTAATGCCAAATCCGTGGTAAACATTATTGGGCTATGGTATTTCGTGCTTTCGTGCGCATCAGGCACTTTTTCAGCACCAGCACCTTCAGCTGGAACCCACTGCACAGCCCCTGCGGGACTGGTTGATTGTTCCCAGTTATAACCAAACAAATTTTCGAAATAATTATTGTCCCACACAATTGGGTTTTCAGTCCAAGCTCCCTCTAGGCCGCTTGTAATAGTATCTGGGCCTTTGCCACTCTTGTATGAGTTTTTCCAACCGGTTCCTTGCTCCTCTAGTGTGGCTCCTTCCGGTTCTGGCCCCACATAGATGTTTGGATCTGCTGCTCCGTGGCCTTTCCCAAACGTATGGCCTCCAGCTATAAGAGCTACAGTTTCTTCATCATTCATTGCCATTCGGCCAAATGTTTCGCGAATATCAATGGCAGAGGCTTCAGGATCTGGATTACCGTTTGGACCCTCTGGATTGACGTAAATCAATCCCATCTGAACAGCCCCCAGTGGTTTTTCAAGATTCCGAACTCCGCTGTAACGTTCATCCGCAAGCCACTCTGTTTCGGGGCCCCAATAAATGTCTTCTTCAGGCTCCCAAACATCTTCTCTGCCCCCTGAGAAACCAAAAGTCTTGAAACCCATCGATTCAAGGGCACAGTTACCTGTTAGAATCATCAAGTCAGCCCACGATATTTTCTTCCCGTATTTTTTCTTTATTGGCCATAGTAGACGCCGAGCCTTGTCCAAGTTTCCATTATCAGGCCAACTATTTAAAGGCGCAAAGCGCAAAGTTCCCGCTCCCGCTCCACCTCTTCCATCTCCAATCCTGTAAGTTCCCGCACTGTGCCAAGCCATCCGTATAAAAAAAGGACCGTAGTGGCCATAATCTGCTGGCCACCAGTCTTTTGAGTCAGTCATAAGTGCAATAATGTCATCCTTAACCATCTGTAAATTTAATGTGTTAAATTCCTCGGCATATTTAAAGTCTTCTCCAAACGGGCTTACCTTATTGCCGGTTTGCTCCAGAATTTTCAAATTAAGTTGGTTTGGCCACCACTGCTGATTTGACGAAGAACCAACAACCCTATGTGCATTTCCTCCACCCACAACTGGGCACTTTCCGTTCTCACTCACAATTTATCTCCCTATAATACACCAGTAACATAAAATGTTTAATCAGCCTTCCTATCTAATCAACCTTTCTAAATTTACACCATACTGTTTTCAATTAACAAAGGTCCGCCCTGATTACTGTCAGAGCTCACTAAGCAGTTTTTCAAATCGGGCCTTTGCTTTTTTTGAAACTTTTACGCCTTCGAGAAAACTATCTTTGTCATATGAAGTACCGACCGCAATAATAGCGACCATGCCATTGGCCATATGAGGTGTACACTTAACACCGTACAGACCCTCTTCTGTTACAACATAACTAATTTTTTTATTTGTTTTTCCTTTAAACTTTTCAGCGCCATCTGGTATCATCTTCTTCATTGACGCCGCCATGTGACCCTTATCAGTGGGAAGGAAAGTGATAGTATCGCCAACATTTGCGATAATCAATGCTGGTTCAAACACCATTTTCTCTCCATCACTGCCCTTGTTAAGCATCTTGACTTCTATCTCAGCTGCGCCAGCTATTGCAGGCAGCATGCTAAAAACCAACCCTATTGCCAATAATATTTTTCTCATTTTAATTTTCCCAATTTTTCGTTTCATGAATATTTCTGTGCTCAGCGCAGACAACCTAACACAAACCCCAACCTACACTTCAACAAAAACACTTTTAAACATAGTAAATAACAACAAAATTTCAATAAGCAAGTTCGTAATCATTCAATTTTTTATTACAAAAATTGATCAAGAATTCATTAACAAAAAATAATCGGGGATAGCAGGTGTTGAAACCCCAATATTTTGCAAATTTCTATTTTCCTTCGTAACCCTCTGCTAGGCTACTGTTAAGCATTTTAGGCTCTAGCAATCACTCTGTGATTTAGTCAGCTTGAGATATCAAGCTACCACTCTCGCTAAAGCGCACTGCTGCCAAAGGTATTTCAAGGAGTCAACTAAGTAGTCGATATCTGCATCGCTATGTAGTGGCGATGGCGTAATTCTGAGTCTCTCAGTTCCCTTCGGAACAGTTGGGTAGTTTATTGGTTGCACATAAATCTTATACTCATTGAGCAATACATCACTGATCTCTTTGCACTTTACCGGATTTTTGATCATTACTGGTACAATGTGACTCGGGTTTCGTAAGTGAGGAATTCCAATTAAATCTAACTTCCGCCGAAGTTTTTCTACTTGATTCTTGTGCCTCTTCCTCTCCAGTTCACTTTCCTTCAAATGCTTTACAGAGGCTCGGGCAGCCGCAGCTGCCGCTGGCGGCAACGCCGTAGTAAAAATAAACCCACTTGCGAATGAGCGAATAAAATCACATATTGCTTCCGAACCGGCTATGTAGCCACCAACTACGCCATACGCCTTACCAAGCGTTCCTTCGATAATCGTAATACGATCTGCTACGCCCTCTTGCTCAGAAATCCCCCCACCGCGAGGCCCATAGAGGCCGACCGCATGAACCTCATCGAGATATGTCATCGCACCATACTTTTCTGCTACATCACATATTTCTTTGATTGGCGCAATGTCCCCATCCATTGAATAAACGCTTTCGAAGGCGACTATTTTGGGAATGTCTGGACTAAGCTTCGCCAGCTGAGCCTCTAAGTCTTCAACATCGTTGTGTTTCCAAATTCGTTTTTCTGCCCTCGAGTGTCTAATACCCTCAATCATTGATGCATGGTTTAATTCATCAGAAAGTATCACGCAGTTCCTCAGTCTTGCCCCAAGTGTAGATAGAGCTGCCCAATTAGACACATAGCCTGATGTAAACAATAAAGCTGCTTTTTTTCCGTGCAGTTCTGCTAGCTCATTCTCCAAAAGCACATGATAATGATTAGTTCCAGAAATGTTTCGAGTTCCCCCAGCACCAGCCCCCATTCGTCAATTGCATTATGCATTGCCTGCAAGACTTGCGGATTTTGGCCCATACCCAAGTAATCATTTGAACACCAAACTGTTACATCATCCAAGTTTTTTGAACCATAATTTTTTGCCTTAGGGAAAAATCCATTATGCCTCTTTAGGTCAGCAAAAATTCGATAATTCCCTTCCTCTTTTAGTATATCTAACTGTTGCTTAAAAAGTGCGTCATGCATCCTTTTTCCCCCACAAATTGGCTACACCTGCTTTACCTGAATCATCCTACTGTAATCTTATATTGACACAAATAATTGTCAACTAAATTAGACACTTTGACGCAGGTTACAACCCAACGAACTTGAAATGGCTATTTTGCTCTTGGTTTTGGTAACATCCATCTCCAAAGTGCTGCGTCAGGAACATCGAGAACCATAAACCAATGTTCAATCAAAGCTAATACAGTTAGCGCAGTGAGAAAGGTGTAGCCAACAAATTCAACAGAATTATCCAAGTTTACCATGCACTTAAGTATCCAAAAAACTGTTAACAAAATTAGGCTGATAATTGAGATGGGGTAAAACCAACTAACCCCAGACACTTTAAAGTGACTTGCAAGATGCTTCACGGGGGCAGGTAGAAATTCAGTGTTTATTTTTGGAACTCCGAAAAATAAGTTTATTTTTGCACTTAGTCGACAGGAGTACAAAACTAAAAACGTGCAAAAGCCAAAAAGGTTTTGTTGACCCATACTGGCTATGAATAGTGCTACAAGTACAACAAACAAAGCCAATTCCGCATATGCAATTGCGGACCACGCCAATTTAAACCGGACAAACCCATCAACACCTGAGGGGCAATCCTTGTTATTGGGTCCCGTAATGGTTCCAGTCAAAAACGCTAATTCGAACCACCCCCATATTGCTAAAGCAGATAAAAATGACAAATAAATATCGCCAATCTTAATTTTATCAAGACTATACAAAAAACCATACAGACCGATTACAAGAAACGGCAATAAAGATAGCGTCAGAAGCTTATGGAATTTTTCTCCCCTATTGTCGGCCCATTTTACTAAAAATAAAATAGCTCCAGTTAGAAACCACCACAAAAATAAAACCAAACTTACGGCTAACCAAGGATTACTCAAAAATACTCTCCCCCCATCTAATATGTCGGCTGCAACGCTGAGTTTTCAGGCACTATATTTTTTTTGACCGGTATCATAAAGAGGGAAACAAAAGTTTGGGCAGAGAGGAGACCAAAAAATGCCTTTTTTAAAAATCCAAAAAGACCGCCCTGCCGTTTACTCTGCTCAATCTTTTCAAAATACTTACGCAATCGCTTGAGCCCTTTTTCCCAACGGGGATTTTCTAAATCAATCTCGATTGGAAACACCTGTTTGGAAATCTCAGATGTTATCTTGAGTACTTCACGGTCGTACCACTCGATATCTACATCTAGTGCCTTGTGGAAGGCAGGGCGAGCGTGATCTCTTATTACCATTGTAGCAAAAACTGCAACAAGAAAAAAGCGTATCCACCACACATTTATTCCTGATGTCAATTTTGGATCTGTCTTCATTAGAAGTGCAAATGCTTCTCCATGCCTAAATTCATCATTACACCATTTTTCAAACCACTTGAAGATAGGATGAAACCTAGCATCCGGATTCTTCTCTAAATGTCTGTAAATTGTAATATACCTTGCATAACCAATTTTTTCAGATAAATAAGTGGCATAAAAAATAAACTTTGGCTTAAAATATGTGTATTTTTTTGTCCTGGTCAGAAATCCAAGATTAACATCCATTCCAATTTCACGCAAAGCATCATTTATAAAACCAGCATGTCGTGCTTCATCTCGTGACATGTAACCAAACAGCTCACAAATTTCTGGGTTATTGCCGCGCCGCTTCATCTCCTTGTATAAAACGCACCCCGAAAATTCAGCTGTAAGCGAACTAACTAGAAAATCTATAAATTCTTTTTTTAGTTCTGGTCCCAACGAGTCAAAATCAATTTTTTCCCAATCTGCCGTTTTTTTAAAATGCGTTTTGTTTGGGTCAGATTTTAATTCGTTCATTATGTTATTCCATGACTCTCTGATAGGTTCTACATTTACCTTATCTAATTCATCGAAATCTGTCGTGTAAAACCTAGGGTTTAACAACGTATTTTCGTGTGCCATTTCCGTTGTTTTGTTAACCGGATTACGCTCTGGAGATTTGTTGACTTTTTCCATTGTGTTCATAATTTCACCTCCTCCGAAAAAGAAAATTCGCATAGTTCCATAAATTCAAAGTGACCAGTTAACCTTGTCCAAAATCTCTCTAACATAAAAGCTCGCCTAATCGTAGCAGTTCTTTCTTCTCTAACAACCTCACCATAAGGCGCCATGATTGGGTTACCATGAACTAACACTTCATCCCCCGGATGCAATACGGCGCCGTTATTAAATCGTACATGCGCATGTAAACTTTCGAAAGTGTGCGAAACTTCAACAGTGCATGGCGCTATTTCCGTCTGTCTACTAAAAATTCTCATATCCCCCCCTTTGTTTTCACATATTCTCAAAAAGTGAACCAAAGACATTTAAGTTTTGGACACCAAAGCTATTCGCATATATTTCTAATCCGGTGACCTCATCAACAAGTGAAATTCGACCGTTTTTATATTTCCTTAACTTTAGCAGATTATCACCAGTAATCCTTTTTTTTATTCTCTCCCTCTTTACAGCATTATAGACTACGCCTAAGAATCCACTATTCCCATCTGCAGATTCTGCAATAAACTTGCCTTCCTTATCATAAACTACTACATCAAATCTATCCCGTTCTTCAAATTTTAGGACTATTTCTTGCACAATATCCCCTTTTGGTGCCACGCCCGTTAGAGGCAAGTTTAAAATTTTAAAAACAAAAACAGATATCAGAACGGTGATAACAAGTAAGGCCATTACCAACAAAAATTTTACTGGTACAATCTCTTTTTGGTTTCGTGAAAAATCACTCATATTGCAAGAACCTCATCATCACCCACCTCCACTTTATTACTTTCATTATTGGATTTAGCAATTTCGACCAACAACAGTTCAACTTTAGCTACTTCTCTAATACTGCGAAAGGATGGGATTGGAGAACGCAAGGACCAGGGTTTGACACTCGGCCAACAAGAAAAATATGGTAGCCGCTTGGCAGATAGAACGCTAAATGCGATATTACCTCTCCCATTCGACAGGTTCTGGCGATCAATTGACTTTATTTTTTTGAATGGAGCGTTAAGAACAAATATAAGAGCAACTCCGCTTTTAATTATAACTCGACGCTCCGTTAACACATAATCAGTATAAATAGCCTCTAAATATGCAATTAGTGTTAAGATTATGCCTGCAATACAACCGGATATCACAAATGGCAAATATCTAAGAAAAAATATTTTTGCCTCAAATTCCCCATCTATGTTTGCTGCCACGTACAAAGCGCATATTGCAAAATATCCGATCAAATATTTTAATCCAAATGATCGATAGGCCAGAGACATCCAATCTGGCCGATCAGCCCATATAATTTTTTCGCCCTCAGGTATAAAACCCCTTATTTCCGGCGACAATTCTTCGTATTCGCCAGCGGCCATATCAGAATGGCGAACTCAAACGATCATATGCTGCATAAAGATTTCCGCTTCCAACAAAAGCACAAATTTTTTCTTCCTCAAGCATAGTTACCTCCTTGTTTGACTTCGTCTTAGGAACGCTAGGAAAATGCTTTCCATATAGCGAATTGACATTAACCGAATCCGCATTGATTTTAGCTAGCGGAAGGGGTAGGAGACACATCGATTTGTTGGTTAACTGTACTTCGAGATACCTCACTAACTGTTCAGGTACATCTACCCAAAGGTCTGTAACGGTTCCAACCACTTTTTTGTCCGCAGAAACCACGCTCATACCACGAGGATCTCTTCCAGCAGAAACTTCGAACCCGTCAACGTTTCGCATTGGTTGAAGCTTAGGTTTTCCATGTCCATCCAATTCTGGTAAGTCTCGTCTTTCAGCCCATGATGCAGGCCCGACACCATCAACCATCGGATCCCCAGTAGGAAGAAGGGGAGCACCTGGAGCAACATTGTTTCTTTCCAGTGCAAAATCTCTTTTATCTCTGCCATGATCAGGTACTATTGAGACCCCTCTGCCATGAGGTAAGTTAAATTTCTTTGCCTCGGTGGGAACAGATGGCATACCCTGATTGCTACTTACTTCTCCGGATTCAGTTTCCAACGGAAAACCTTCTCGATTATTTTCCCGTTGCAAATAAATCACCAGGCCGGCGAAAAATAACCAAAAGAGATAGAGCGATAACTGCGCTAAGTCGAAATCAGCAAAAAATGGTTCCATAATTATTTCTCCTGTTTTTTAATATAAATTTCATGTTGGTATTTCAGCAAGTCCAAAGCTGCCTTTTTTAACTTCGTTGGATCGATTGATCCGATTAATTTGCTGCGCCAATGGACCGAGCGCAGCAAGGGTAATAAAAATTAACAATATTTCCAGATGGTAAACAAACATATATCCAACTACTGGATCAATCAAACCTACTCCTAACTTGCCCTCCATTGCGATCTTTCCAATATAGTCTTTCAAAATCCCGCCAAGAGCGACTCCAACCCCAGCAGCGGTAGCTTGAGCTGCACCCCAAGAACCAAGCGCTAATCCACGCCCGATTGTGTCCTCTACCGGCATCGACATAGCGATAATCAAGGTCGCTACAGCAAAAAGCCCTGATCCGAAGCCTATGAAACACGCCCCAATAAAATAAAGTGCTACAATTTCAAGCGGATGAGAGAATATTATTAGTACAAACCCCAGCATACCTACAATAAGTGCAAGAGCTGTAAAAAATGCGGGGTTTGCTTTTTTGTGAAAGCCTTTGGCAGCGACAGCTAAACCAATCACTGCACCCAAAACCCATAATGCTGTCAAAACTGTTGTAGCTGAGACGCTTAGCTTTAATATCTCACCGCCATATGGCTCCAAGAGGATATCTTGCATTGAAAACGCCAGAGTACCTAAAGTAACTACAATAAGCAATTGCCTAGTATAACCCCGATTAATAAAATGACGCCAAGCCCTTCGAAATTTTGGTCTCGGCGTCGCAACCTGCTTTTGAGTTTGAGGTAACATTTTTTCTTGCTTCCACATGGCTATCAAATTGAAAACAAGTGTGACAACGGCAGCACCTTGTACAACTTGTATTAATCTAAACTGAGAGAAATTTACGAGTAAAGATCCTATAATTACTGCAGAAAGACCCATACCAAAAAGAAACATTAGGTAAAGGAGTGATACAACTCTAGGTCGAGTTTTTTCATCAGCTCGATCAGCAGCCAGCGCTAATCCAGCTGTTTGGGTCATATGCAAACCAAAACCCGTCATCAAAAAAGCTAGTGCTACCAACACCTCGCCAGCCCACGTTGGCCCTACAGTCTGATCGCCAGACAGTACTATCATTGAGAATGGCATTATTGCTAAACCACCAAACTGCCAAAGCGTCCCAAACCATAAATAAGGTATTCTTTTCCAACCAATGTAAGATCTATGGTTATCTGATTTAAAACCCAGTAACGCTCGAAGAGGCGCTATTAAAACTGGCAGCGCAACCATACTTGCGACCAAAGCCGCATTAACTCCCAACTCTACAATCATCACTCTATTCAAAGTTCCGAGAAGCATTACAGTTGCCATACCAGCAGAAATTTGAAACAGTGATAAACGAAGTAATTGCCAAATTGGAAGCTCATCTGATGCTGCATCAGAAAAGGGCAAAAAACTTTTACCGAGCTGTGCGATCTGATTTTTTGAAAGAATAATCATAATTTTAAAATCACCGCCTCCGAAACATAAAATTTTACCTTTACTCTTTCAAGCACTTCTAACTCTTTACTTTTTAGACTTTCGATTTTACTGAGACATAATTTCAGCTCATTAACATTTACAGGTATGACGTTTGGAGATCTGCTTGTCTTTGGGAAAAGTCGTCCAATAGCCAGCAAACATCTAAGTGCAATCGTTTTTGGCGCCACCGTAAAACTTACTGACGTTTTGGTTTGCTCAGCCAAATAGTTTAACACTTCAGAAATATCTTTGGCATTGTAGTGAATTAGGCTATCCATAGCAACCACGTGATCAAATTTCCCATGTTGGTTTGAAAGCATATCCCCGACTCTGAACTCAACCCTCTGAGATAGTTCGTCTGGCAGTCTGGCACGAGCCAGCTCTATGAGGTTGCTGGACAAATCTATCCCTACAACATTAGCGCCTCGCTTTGCTAGTTCCACTGTTGTTTGCCCCGTGCCACATCCTGCATCCAAAATTCTCATCCCATGAAGATCCATAGGCAAGGCGTCTAGTAAAACTCGTCGAATTCGGTCCCGACCAGCTCTGACGCGTGCCCGTACACCTGACACTGGTAAATCAGTTGTCAGAATTTCCCAAGCTTTTACAGCGGTCTGATCAAAATATAATTCGAGACTATCACGTGTCTTTGCATAACTTTCATTCATTAATCGAACCCTAGCAATTCAAAAATATCCCTATCCTCCATAGTTGCAGGAGCAAGCCCTTCCGTCCCATTCCAAAGGAGCTCTGCTAATCTAATATATTCTTTTTGCACCGCCACAATATCTTCATCATCACCCATTTCAAACAAAGTCTTCTTTTTTAGGCGTGACCGCCTTATTGCATCTAAATCTGGTAAATGGGCAACCCTACTAAATCCTACTTCCTTACAATATCGATCTACTTCGTCCGTCTCACGAGACCTATTTGCGACACAACCTGCCAATCTAACGTTGTAGTTTTTTGATTTTGCGTGCACTGCGGCAATAATACGATTCATAGCATATATCGAGTCGAAGTCGTTTGCTGTAACGATTAATGCACGATCGGCATGCTGCAAGGGTGCTGCAAAACCACCGCATACAACATCTCCAAGAACGTCAAAAATTACCACATCTGTGTCTTCCAGCATGTGGTGCTGCTTCAGGAGTTTTACCGTTTGTCCTACAACGTATCCGCCACATCCCGTCCCTGCAGGTGGTCCTCCCGCTTCGACGCATTTCACGCCATTAAATCCTTCATATACAAAATCTTCTGGCCTTAATTCCTCCGCATGAAAATCTACTTCTTTCAAAGTATCAATTACAGTTGGCACTAAACGGCCCGTTAATGTGAATGTACTATCGTGCTTTGGGTCACAACCTATTTGTAACACTCGTCTACCCAACTTTGAAAAGGCTGCTGACAAATTAGAAGATGTCGTAGACTTTCCTATCCCTCCTTTCCCGTAAACTGCAAATACTTTTGCTCCATCTATTTTTATACTATGATCCATTTTTACTTGAGTTGAACCTTCACCGTCTTCGCCTTTTAAAATAGGTGGATTTCCTTTTACATCTAACGGGCTCATAATTATGTCCTTTCTCTATTCGTGCTACTCCGCTGCGACGGTAATTCCTTCGCATTTATCTTCCAATTCAATCGCTCCTTGCCTTAAGGCTTCGAGAGTATCCTGGTCTGGTTTCCAGTAATCTCTCTCTTGAGCCTCAATTAGCCTATTTGCCATCCTGAGACTCGCCGTTGGGTTCATATCCGCAATTCTTTTCCTCATTTCATCATCTAAAACAAAAGTTTCGCTTAAGCGCTGATAAACCCACGGCTGAACTTGTCCAGTAGTGGCAGACCAACCCAGCGTGTTAGTTACGTGCGCCTCTATTTGTCGAACTCCTTCAGCTCCGTGGTTGAGGAGGCTTTCATAAAATTTTGGATTTAGCGATCGCGAGCGTGTTTCCAATGCTACCTGATCTGCAAGAGTTCGAACTTTGCCAGCACCTCGAGTTTGATCCCCAATATAAACACAAACCTCTTCTCCTTTAGCTCTTCTCACTGCTCTCGAGATTCCTCCTAAAGTGTCGAAGTAGTGATCAACAGACGTGACGCCTAACTCAATACTCTCTAAATTTTGGTAGGCCATATCAACATCCTTGAGTGCTTTTTGAAGTAATTCGGGATTTTGTGAGGCTTTACCATTAACCCCATAGGCAAAACTTTTTCTTGATTCGTAGGCATCAGCTAGCTCATCCTCGTCATCAAAGGCAGAACTGTTTACAAGCTGGTTCACGTTAGATCCATAAGTTCCTTCAGCATTTGAAAAGACCCTGAGGGCTGCAGTCTCAATATCAACTTTCATTTCGTTTGAGTATGCTAACGCATGAGCTTTAATATAATTCATCTCAAGAGGTTCATCTGCTTTTGCGGCTTTCAAAGAGGCTTCAGCCAACAACCTAGTTTGAAGTGGTAGAAGATCTCTGAAAATACCAGAAAGCGTAATAACTACGTCTACTCTGGGCCTTCCTAGCTCTTCTAGCGGTATTAAGTCAGCACCTGATAGTCGGCCAAAATTATCAAATCGTGGTTTAGCGCCAATAAGTGCTAGCGCTTGCCCTATCGGCGAGCCATCTGATTTTATATTATCCGAGCCCCAAAGCACCAAGGCTACCGACCTTGGAAAGGTATTATGTGTTTCTAATAAAAGCTGTGCCTGCTTGAAACCTTCTCGACACGCATACTCAGTTGGCATTCTAAATGGATCAAAGGCATGAATATTTCTGCCGGTTGGTAAAATTTCAGTAGATCGAATAAGATCACCGCCTGCCACGGGTGGCGTAAACCCACCTTCTAATGCGTTAAGTAGAGCCGGTATCTCATAGTCTTTTTGAAGGAGTAAATCGACCCTTTTTTTCTCCTCATTACTACCTGACGAAATTAGCTCAAGGTACTCTGCTCGCGAAGATTCAGACATTGGTTTTCCAACAATATGCAATCCATCGGGTATTAAAGCATCCTCTGTTTCGAGTAGCTTAAGCCATAATTTGTTCGGATCAGCGCTATCTAAGTCAACCATGACTGCTTGTTCCCGGATCAAAACCTCAAGTTCACTCCGCTCTGGACTATCATATGAAGTCTTTCTCCATCTGAGCAAAGAGTCTTTTAAATCAGACAGACCTTTGTATAATCCAGCGCATGCTAAAGGCGGTGTTAGATGCGAAATAATAACCGCATTACTTCGCCTTTTTGCTAAACTTGCCTCTGATGGGTTATTTGAAGCATATAAATAGATATTTGGCATATCTCCGATTAGTCTATCTGGCCAGTCATGTTCTGTCATACCCGTCTGTTTTCCTGGCATGAATTCAAGAGCACCATGCATTCCAAAATGGATCAGAGCATCTGCCGAAAAATTATTGCTGAGCCAACGGTAAAAGGTAGCAAAAGCGTGACTCGGAGCAAACCCTCGCTCAAACAATAAGCGCATGGGGTCCCCTTCATAGCCAAAGCTAGGCTGCAGTCCCACAAAAACATTGCCAAACTTCCTTCCCAAAATAAACACAGATCTACCGTCAGACTGAATTCTACCTGGCGCAGGTCCCCATTGATTTTCAATTTCTGTCAACCATGGGCAAGTTTCAACTATGTCATCCGCATGCACAAAGTCTGCTACGTTAGCCTCCTGTCCATAAGTTTTTGCTGACCCTTCCAAAACCATCTCTCGTAATTTTTCGACCGTTTCTGGAGGCGTCAACGAGTATCCCCGAGCAGCGAGAGCATGCAAAGTGTTGAAAAGAGACTCAAAAACATTAAGGTATGCTGCCGTGCCCGCTGCTCCGGCATTCGGTGGAAACCCAAATAGAATGATAGCTATTTTACGATCAGCACACTCTTGTTGTCTCAAGAAACATAGCTTTTTAACCCTTTTGATCATTTTTTCAATGCGCTCATCACACGGCACCATCTCTCTGTTTTTCAAATTAGATTTTAGGACGCCACCAGTTTCTAGAGTATTCTGCTCCTCTCCAATCCGACCCGCAAATACCGTTGGATTTGTTGCGCCATCTAATTCTGGTAAAGCAACAAGCATAGTTGTTTCAATAGGCCCAAGACCCTGTGGCGAAGCTCTCCATTGAGAGATTGTTTGGAATTCTAATGGGTGAGCAGCAACGTACGGCACATCAAGTTCTCTGAGTATTTTAACAGCCGCTTCAGAGTCATTATATGCGGGGCCTCCAACCAAAGAAAAGCCAGTAAGAGACACAAGACAATCTATTATCGTTCCATTCTCATCTTTAAAAAAGCGCTCGATTGCAGGACGGCCATCCAAACCTCCAGCAAAAACTGGTACAACTTCGATATTATTTGTCTCAAATGCCTTTATCACAGCGTCGTAATGTGCGGTATCTGAGCTCAAAACATAGGACCGCATTAGCAAAAGTCCCACCCTC
>MDTA01121745.1_pt1 | contig 39331 bp, 35 predicted proteins | sample 811151 | NCBI WGS metagenome assembly MDTA01 (sample SAMN05326648, study PRJNA326480) | marine metagenome | isolation source: seawater | place: Indian Ocean: South | collected 2010
CCTCTGCCTTGATACAAATGCCCCAAATATCCAATTGAATTATTTTTTATTATGTTATCAAATTTACTCTTACCTTTAAATTCATGAAAATCTTTTAAATCAGCTGCATCTGGCATCACTATAAGTTCTAAATATTTATGAATTTCATAATTTTCTGAAATATATTTTTTGAGTGCATTGTTTATTAAAATTAGAAATTTTAAGTCTCCTTTCTTTAAAATACTTTTAAAAAAAAAAGAGGTTTTATTTGATGGTGGGGAATGAATTTCTAAAATTGTTTTTATACCCATCAAGGACAGGCACCATGACAATTGAACACTCCTACTATATATCAAATCATATTTATTCGTTAATATTTTATAAATAAGGTAAATAAGTGTCATCATTTCCCTTAGAATCCAAAATTTAAAAATTTTTAGTCTTAAAATTTTGAAACTTTTTTGCACATCATAAAATTCAAAGAAATTTTTAATATTTTTTTCAATTTCATAATGATTATTCCAACAAAATAAATGTACTTCATTTCTTAATTTGGACAATGCAGAGCACATTTTCATTGCATGTATACTATTGGCTGATTTTGATGGAATTACAGATTGTGAAATATAAAGAATTTTCATTGTTTAATCTTTTATTAATTTTTTAAAATAAATTTCAAAATTTTTTTTACCCAAAATACTATTAACATGTAATCGATTTTTTTTTGTATTTTTAAAAAATTTTTTTTTATTTCTAATCATTTTGAGCATATTTTGATTAAGTGAAATTTGATTGTTATTTTGAAATATCATTCCATTTGATTTGTTTATGTAATTCTTGGTACCACACGATGAACTACAAAGTACCATACATCCACTAGCCATTGCCTCTAAAAGTGAAAATGGGGCTGGATCGTGATCTGTAGGTAGGACGAAAAAATCATTTCTATGAAAATAATTTCTAATAATTTTATGATCAATATTTTTAATCATAGTAATTTTATTTTCTAATTTATTTTTAATAATTATTTTTTTTAGTCTATTAAATTCTTTCTTTTGTTCTAGAGTACTAGCTTCACCAATAATCATGCCTTCAACTTTGTGTTTTTGATCTAAAAATTTAATTCCCTCAATAAACATTTCATGATTTTTCTTTTTTAAAAATTTTCCAATCATCAAAAATTTATTTTTTTTTGTTATCTTTTTTTCTTTAAAATTAATTCTAGCTACAAATGGTAGATAATAAAATTTTTTATAATATAAGTTGTCGTGTCTATTAATAATTGGTGAATAAGATTTTAATTTTAGTACTTTATCTAGTAAAAAAAATTTTAAAAACTTGTATGAAAGGTTAAATTTTTCTAGTTTTTTTTTATCTGTTTGATGGTAAAAAATTAACTCGAACTTTTTGAAAAATTTATACATTAAAAAAAATGTTGTAAATATTTTACTGTAAGGCCTCATAATCACTACATCAGGAGAAAATTTTTCTATGAAATCATTGAACTTATTAATATTTGGTAAGTAAAATTTATTTAATTTAGATTTAATAAAATAATTAATTAAATTTGTAAAAAAACTCGGCTGAATGATTTTCGGTTTTATTATTTTATGATCTTCTATAAAACCAAAATTATAAACACATAGCTTTACCTTATGACCCTTGGACAAAAGAGTTTTAAAAATTTCTATATAATTAGTATGATATCTGGGTAATATAAAAAGTATTTTCATTTAATTATTATACCTAAGAATTTTTTTTTATATTTTATAATAAAAGGTTTCTTTTTTTTTAAATTGCAAAAATCAAAAAATGCCATGTTATCAGAAATATCATCAGATAAAAAAATTCCTTTTTTATTTAAATTGTTCCAAATTTTTTCATATGCAAACATTCTGCCTTGATAACTTTTGTCACTATCATAATGGCAAAAATCATATTTTTTTTTCATTGTTTTTAAGAAATTGACTTGTGGTCCAATAAAAAGATACCAATTTTCATATCGATTTTTACTTAACAAATTTGCAATCATAGATCTAGCATTATTAAAATAATATGGCATATCAATTGAGGTTAAATTTCCATTTTTATTTTTTTTACAAGCTTCCAATATTGCAAGTGTCGACCACCCATTAGCTACTCCAAATTCAATAATATTTTTTGGTTTAGTAATTGAAATTAAATTATATAAAAGTTCAGTATCAGAGCCTCCACCTAATCTATTTTTTTTTGAGAGATTAATTTTTCTTAAATAATTTTTTGGTGGATCGAAGTTATGTATTTTTTTTAATTTTGAAAAATAATAGTAAACTCTTTTTTTTTCTACGTACAATTTTCTACAAAGAGTTCTTGACTCTTTATAGGATAGATTTTCTTTATGACTTACTTGACTTAAAAACTTTTTTCTTAAAAAAAAAATCAATAAATAAAATAAATGTAAAAAATATTTATTTTTTACAATCCAAAAAAGAATATTAATTCGATTTAACATTTTTTTTAGACTTGCTATTCAAAAAAATACATATACCTAAAACAAATATAATTTGTACAATCATGAAAACTAAATATTCCTTTGTTATTACGCCAAACAATACTGGAAAAAAATAAATACTTAATAAAATTGGCATCACGACTTTAGGTTTAAACTTTTTTAATAAAATGTGATGTAAATGTTTTTTATCTGGTTTAAATGGACTTTTTTCATTCCAGATTCTAACTATAAATAATCTTAATAAATCTATTACTGGAAGTAACATAAATAAACAAACTTGATCTGCATAGAATATTATTTGTTTGTTATAAAATTTTATAAATACATAACTGATTATGAATGATAGAATTAATGATCCATTGTCCCCTAAAAATAATTTGTTTTTATAATTTAGAATTGAAAAAAATATTAAAGAAATTATTAAACTTATTGAAAAAATGTCAATACTTTTTTGTAAAAATAAAATATAGGTAAAAATTATAACTGATATCGATGAAGCTTGTAGATTACTTCCATCATACATATTAAATGCATTAATAAATACAATTATGCAAAATATTGTAAAAAATAATGAAAATTTTGAAATATCATAAACTGTGTCAAAAAATGAAAATCTCAAAAAGTTTATGACAAGATCTTGATCTAACATAACTAAACAGGATATTATTACTATTAGTGTAAAAAATTTTATATTTGGCTTTAGCACATAAATATCATCAAACAGACCCATTAAAAAAATTATTGTTAGAGCAAAAAAAAATAAAATGAAATTTGTTATATTTTGATCAAAATAATATTTAGATATCAAGTTATTTTCAAGAAAGAAATTACAGAACAAAATAATAATAATATTAAAAAAAATAAAAAGACCTCCAATGCAAGAAATTTTTTTATTATGAATTTTTCGTTTGTAGTCTGGATGATCAAATAAATTGATAAAATTAGAAATTAGTTTAAATTTTGATAAAAAAATAAGTCCTATTAAAAACTGAATTGCTATTAAATTTGTCTCAAACATTTAAAAATTTTTCTTTAAAGTAAATATAGTTAGCTAAATTCAAAATTAAAATAATATTTAACCAATTATTAAAAAAATTGCCTGAAGGTATTAATGGAAACATGCAAACAATTATTCCGCTTAAAGAAAATAGTAAAATTTTTTTTTCATTTTTTTTATCCTTATGTAGCTTAAAGATTTTGATTAGTTCCCTAATTAAGAGAATATGAAATAAGAACAAAAAGATAAATCCTATTAAGCCTAATTCTGAGAGAAATTGCATCAAAATATTGTGAGGATGTGTTGCACAACTAAGATTAGAAATTTTATATTTTTCTTCCTTACACTTAACTCTAAAAGATTTTGGCCCATGTCCAAAAATCATTTTATCTTTAAACATCTTAAAAGCTGTTTGATAGTGATGCTCATGTTGTTTGCTAAAAATATATATTTTTTTAATTTCATCTTTTTCATTAAAAAATGAGAGCTTTGTTTCTCCAATTTTTTCGCCATGTGCAACAAGACCAAAACTGTTGAATAAATTGTAAAAATATCTTTCGTGGTAATTTTGATTATTGCTAATTAATAAAAAAATTATGATTAAAAATAAAGATGAAAAGAATAATATAACTTTTCTTAATTCTTTCAAAAATACGAAAAAAATTAAAATATACAGGAATAAAAAAAATAGAGCCGTCCTTTCTCCAGATAAAATTACAACAAATAAAAACATAACTAAAAATATTGGTTGAATTTTTTTGTTGATTTTGTGATTGATTGTAAAAAATATCAAAAAAAATGGTAACAGTCTAACCAAATAACTTCCTAGAATTAATTCATCACCAAAAAAACTACTAACTCTGCCCTCGTGAGTTTGTGAAATTCCTATAATGTTATACCCTAAAAAAAATTGTACTATACCGTCAACCAATAAAACTGATGATACTAAAATAATACTCTTAATTAGAAAATCATAAATATCTAATCTTTTTAAATAATAAATTATAGCAAAAAAATACAGTAAAAACCTGAAATAAAAAAAAGTACTTTTTAAAACAAAACTTTTATCAAAAGAAATCGAACTAAAGGAAATATAAATTCCAAAAAGAATAAGCAGTATATAAAAAAAATTTTTTTTTTTTTTTTCTTCTTTTAAATAATCTCTTATAAAAAAAATCGAAATAATAAATAATATAAACTCAGAAAAAAAAATACTTAAAACTAAAGCAATAGGTAACAAAAATAGTAAGTATTTAATAATTTCATCTTTATTAATCAAAGTCATTGCTACAGAGAAGTAAATTTTTTTTCATTAAAAATATTTTTTATATCAAAAATTATACCTTTTTTCTTATTTATAAGTAATGATTGAAAATAATCTTTACTTAAAAGTCTAAAACTTTTATGTGCAACTGTGATAAGAATCGCATCATAAAATTTCTTTTTAGGTTTTTTTATTATTTTAAGATTATTTTCTTTTTTAAATTCTTTGTAAGAAATATTGTTATCAAACACTTCAATTTTATGTCCTTTTTTTTTTATATAATTTGACAAAATAACTGATCTTGAATTCCTAAAATCATTTATATTTTCTTTAAATGACAAACCAGCAATTAAAATTTTATATTTTTTTTTTTTGGATATTTTTTTCAAACTTGTAATTAATTTGTTAAAAATAAAGATATGCATTTCGTCATTTAATTTTCTACCAGCTAATGTCAATTTTGAGTTATAACCAAGTTTTTTAGCTTTGAATGCCAAGTAGTAAGGGTCAATTCCAATACAATGCCCTCCAACAAGTCCAGGATTGAAGTTTAAAAAATTCCATTTTGTTTTTGCAGCTTTAAGAACATCATATATATTAATTTTCATTTTAGAAAAAATTTGAGAGAATTCATTTATCAATGCAATATTTATATCTCTTTGTGTATTCTCTATTGCTTTTGCTGCCTCTGCTACCTTAACTGATTTAGCTTTAAAAGTTCCTGCTGTACAAATCTTTTTATATAAATTATCTATATGTCTCGCTGACATAAATGATCCGCCTGAGGTAATTTTAATTATGTTTTTTAATCTATGTTTTTTATCGCCAGGATTTATTCTTTCTGGTGAATATCCATAATAAAAACCTTTTTCAGATTTTTTACTCTGATCAGTAATAGGTTTAAGTCCTGTTTTTTTTTCTATTAATTTTACACAGATATCTTCTGTAACTCCTGGATAAAAAGTAGACTCATATACAACATAATCTCCTTCCTCAATATATTTGCACAATATCTCTGTTGCTAAAATTACTGCTGAAAGATCTGGAAGTTTCTTTGAATTAATAGGCGTCGGTGCAGTAACTATATAAAAATTACAATTTTTTAAAATTGCACTATCATAACTCACATTACTTTTAGAAATTTTTTTTAAGTCATTTTTTGTAAATTGGTTTGTATAGTCTATTTTATTATATAATTGTCTTATTTTTTTTTTTGATAAATCGAAACCTTTTACATCAAATTTTTTCGAAAATTCTATAAATAGTGGAAGTCCAACATAACCTAACCCAATGATACCTAATTTATTTTTTTTTTTTCATATAAAAATCTGATGTATCTTAATATAATTTTTTTATCGTCAAATTTTTTTGCAACTTTACAAGAATTTAAGGACATATCTAATTTTTTATTTTTTTTCATTAAGATAAATTTAGTGATACATTTCACTAAATCTTGAGGCCTTTTTTTGTCATAAATTAACGCATTGTAATTATTTTTAGCTATTCTTAAGCAACCAGGGACATTAGAGGATATTATAGGCCTCCCAACTGATGCCGCTTCAAGTAAAGATTTTGGAAGTCCCTCATTATATTTTGTAGGCAATACAACACAATTACTTTTATAAAGTAATTTTTTAATATTAGTTTCATTATACGAAATATGAATATCGGGATTCTTGACAAATCTATTCATCAAAGATACTGGGATCGAGTCTTTAATATTTTTTTCAATAATACCAGCAATCGAAAACGAACATTTCCTCCTAAATTTTTTTGTTAATATTTTTGCTGTATTTAAGTAATCAATTACACCTTTAGAATATAAAAGTCTTGAAATGAGCAAAAATTTAATTTTTCCCTGAATTATATTTTTTTTATATTTAAAAAAAGAAAGGTCTATCCCGGTTCCATTTATTAATACAGCTTTCTTTTTATTTACAAATTTTTTATTGACAAAAAAATTTAAGTCAAAAGAATTAACAAAAAAAAATTTTTCAACTTTTTTTTGTGATAAATTTAGCATGAAATTTAATATTCCTCTTTTAAAAATATTAATTTCATAGGATGCGCCTAAACCGTCTAGAGTATTAAGTGTTCTAATTTTTAAAATTCTTGAGACTAAACTTCCATAGATTATTGGCTTAATAGTAAAATTAAATATTACATCAGGGCTAATTTTTCTAATAATCAAGTAAATCTTTAATAGAAGATAAAACTCTGATATTATTTTTACACCTCTCCTTTCTAAACTTATTGAGTGAAATACACATCCCATTTTCTGAAGTTTTTTTGTTGTTCTGTCCTTATTTGATAAAATGATTACTTTATAATTTTTCTTAAGCAACTCTGATATTAGATTTTTTCTAAAATTATATAAACTCCATGATGTGTTGGAAAATATTATTATCTTTTTCATAAATTATTTTCTAACAACAATACCTGATCCAATACTTATATGGTGACTCCTTAGCACCAGGATAATCAATCATTCTATAAGGAACATACAAATTTGATTGGCCTGAATAGTTTGTCCAAATTAATAAATGAGAAAATAAGATTATTATAATAAATGATTTAATTAATTGAGGTTTAAATTTTTGAAATGTGTATGGAATGACTGATAAAATTATAAAAATTGATGGTAAAAAATATGATAAAACCCTATCAGATATAGTTGAATAAAAAAAACTAGATGGAAATAAAACTAATAGAATTATAGAGCTAATATATAAATATCTATATTCTAATCTTTTTTTAAAAAATGATTTTTTGGCAAAAAACATTAAAGCACAAAAAGCACCGGCAAATGTTCGGTAAAATGCTCCAGAGGAATGCTCTAAAGAATAAACGTAAAAATATTGAAAAATATTTTTATTTTCGAATATCTTATAAAATATAAAAATTAAAAACATTGACAATAATAAATAAACATACTTATTAAAATATAACCAATTTCCTTTAGGTCTTATTAAAATTAAAAATGCACTTACAATTGCAAATTTATGACTTAATACTGCAAGAATTAAGAAAATAAGAGACAAAAAATTTTTTTCATTTCTCCAATAATGTATAAAAAACAAAAGAAAAGATATACTCAACCCTTGTCTAACATAGCCCATCCCTAATACCAAAAAGTGATAGGACAAAAAAATTAGTATAATCATTAAATAATCCTTTTCTTGAAGTGAGAAAAAAAGGATTGAAAGTATGAGTATAAAAGCAATCAAAAGGCTTAAATAATCAAAAGGTAAATCTAAGTAAATAATAAAAAAACTTAAATATTCATATACCAAATCTAATTTTTGTGTATTGAAATAGTTATTATCTTTATAGAAATCTTGCATGTAAGTAAAATCAAGAAAATAACTTCCATAATCTGATCCCAGTGCATCTCTTAACCCAATTATAGTTGATAATAATATAAATAGAAAAGTAGAAATTAAAAATTTAAATCTTATTACAATACTATTTTCTTGATTTGAAAATAAATGTGTGGAGTAAATCATTGTTAAAGTACAAAAAATTAATACATAAAAATTCATGATTAATAATTCCAAATATTTTTATAAGAGTTTACCATTTTTTTTAATGAAAAATTTTGTTTAATTCTATTTCTTGAAAAAAATTTTTTCGACTCCCAAATCATTTTATTTGAAACATATTGGTTATAAATAAAAACAATTTTTTTATTTAGGTCGATCCAATTATTTTTTTTATATACCGGCCCATTAATTCCAACAATTCTTGCGGCATCACCCACATTAGAGACTATGCATGGTATTCTTGTTGCCATTTTTTCAGCGATAACATTTGGAAATCCCTCATTACCTCTGCTCACAAATACTCCTATATCTATAACACTTAAAATTTTGTTAATTTTATCTGTTTCATTCATTAATAGAATATTCTTTTTTAAATTATATTTTAATAACTCTCTATTCAAATCATTATTTTTTGAATTAATATCTTTTCCTATAAGTAATAATTTAATTTTTTTTGAATTTTTTTTTGATGTTAAAAAGTTTTTAAATGCTATGAACAGAGTTTTAAAATCCTTCTGCAGACTCCATCTTCCAACAAACCCAAATACAATTTCTTTTTTTTTAATTTTGAGAACAGATCTCCAATAATCCCTATATTTTTTGGAATAACTAAATTTAGAAAGATCAAAACCATTATCAATTAACACAATTTTTCTTTTACAATATCCAAGCTCTAAATGAGCTTTAGTTGATTGATGTGAGCAAGAAATTATTTTAGAGGGAATAAAATATGAAAATATTGAACTTAATTTAGCCAAAAATATCGTTGATTTATTTGACCAATCTAAGCTTAGGTCTGAATTTCTTAAATTCCAAAAAATTTTTTTTTTACCAAGAAACTTTGCTGCCAACCCGCCAAAAAAATCTCCATGATACATCCAGCATTGAACTATATCAGGATTTATTTTCTTAATTTGAATTATCAATTTGAAAAAACTAAAAAAAAAACTGAGATTTTTTTTTGAATAAAGACAATACAGTGAAATTTTTTTTTTTATTAGTTTTTGACCATAAAAACCTTCGTTTGTTAAAGATATTACATAGTGGTTATTGGAGTTATCTTTATTGATAAGTCTGTACATTACGCCTTCGGCTCCACCACTATTTAATCCACTTATTATATGTAATATTTTCAATTTATTATTTAAGAACTAAGTTATTTTTCAAAATTTTTTGTATTTCTAAATCAAACTTTTTTTTTTCTTTCCACCCTAGTAATTTAATCTTCTTATCTGTAATATTATAGGTAAAATCATTAAAAGGTCTATCCTTCACAAATTCTGAAAATTCTGAAATTCTCTTATTTGAAATTTTTGATAGTTTTTTAATTAAATCAAAAATTCTTATTTTAAAATTACCTTTTACATTAAAAATTTCTCCATTTTTTGATTTCTTTGTTATTATTTGAACTGCGCTTGCAAAGTCTTCAACATGAAGAAAGTTTCTGATACTTTTTCCATTTCCATGTATCTTTAATTTAGCTCCATTATTAATTGCATTTACAGTTGCTGGTATAATCTTTTCAATATGTTGATAATCCCCATAAAGATTATTAGCTCTCACAATACAAATCGGTAATTTATAACATTTGAAATAAGTTTGAGAAATTATATCTGCACTTGTTTTACTCGCAGAATAAGGGTTTGTCGGTTCTAGAATTGACTTTTCACTTTTCTTTTTAATTGTCTCTCCGTAAACCTCATCTGTACTTATTATTATTATTTTTTTATTATTTTTTAAACGACAAACCTCAAGTAAAGTATGTGTTCCTAGACTATTTGTTTTTGTAAATATCAAAGATGAAAGAAAAGAATTATCAACATGAGACTCAGCCGCAAAATGTATTACAAAACATTTTTTAGGCATCGATTTTATTAATTTATTATAATCACAAATATCTCCTTTAATAAAAACATCTTTTTTTCTTTTATTCTTTAAAAAAAATTTTTTATCTGCAGCATAAGTTTTTTTATCGTAAATGATAATTTTGTCCCATTGATTTTTAAAGTTGCTATAATAATGTTTACCCGCAAAACCAAGTGCTCCTGTTAAAAAAAGAATTTTTTGCATTTTAAAAGTTGTTTTTTTGTTTCAATATGAAATTCATTTTTCTTAATACTCATAACTTTCCTTATCTTTTTTATAGATAAAGTTTGGGATTTAAGAATTTTAGTTTCATAAATTGGGGTAGTTTTCAAGGCATTAAACCCAAAGTAAAATTTTATTATTTCACTTATTTTGTAACCTGTTTGGGATCCAATATTAAAAGTTCCATATAATGATTTATTCTCAACATTATCGAGAACTTTTTTAACATTATGCATGCTAATAAAATCCCTCAAACTATTCAAATTTATGTCAAAAATTATTTTATTCTTTTGAAAAAAATTTTTATGCATCTGACCTAGGAAGGTATTTTTATTTACAATATCTACATCAAAAATATTCGAAAATCTAAAAATAAGTGTTTTTTTATGTTCTTTTCTTAATAATTTCTCCAAATTAAGCTTATTTTCAGCATAATGATTTTGTGGTTCACAACTCATGTTTTCTGAACATTCTATTTTGTTTGGATAAATTTTTGAAGTAGAAAAAAATATTAATTTTTGAAAACTGATTTTTTTTAAAATTTTTTTTTCAAATAAAAATTTTTTAATTTTTTTTCTTTTATATATTTCTGGTGAACTTAATAAAATAATATTTTTATAATTAGAAAAATTTACATCAAAAATTTCTTTAGATGAGATATAAGTCCCTTTAAATTTATTTTTCAATGATTTACCAACAAAACTATTTTTTCCAATTATTAAATTATGGTTCATCTATTATTTTTGAAAAAATACAATAAATTTTTATTCAAGACTTTGTGAGAGTAATATTTTTTCCAGTCTTTATAAAATTGTTTTCCAATTTTTATGGAATCATTTTTATTCTTAATTAAATATTCAAGATTTTCATACCAATCATAAGTATCATATGCTAAAAGTCCATTTTTCATATTATTTATAAAATTACTGGATGAAATAGTGTAATCAGTAACTACAGGTATTTTTAATTGAGCAAATACAAAATGCCTACCAAGATTGGTCGTTTCTTTAAAGTTAAGTGAAAAAAAATACTCTTTTTTGAAAAGTTGTTTGGAAATTAGATTACCTAAATTTTTTTTAACCTTTTTTTTGTTAATCGATTTTAATTGTGGCACGATACCAATATCTGTATCTGATAAATATTTATTCAAACAGCCTTCATAATATTGAAGATGATGAACTTTACATTTTAAATATTTTTCATTAATTTCTGATACAGGGCCTTTATCTTTGAAGTTATATATTAACTTTAACTCTATCCTATATTTATGGGAAATCATTTGAATTGCTTTTGTTATTCTCGGAAACATATTTATTAAATGCTCTTTATTTCCATGGTAAGCGAGTATTGTTTTTTTCTTTTTTTTTTTCACTCCACATTTTACATAAGGATATACTGGATAAATGAATGTTGGTAATTGCATATTATCAAAAAAAAACTTTTCCTCCAAACCATTTGCAATTATAAAATCAAAAATTGAAAAATTATCGTAATTCGCAGCTCTCGGGTCGACTATTCCATATAGAATATTTTTTTTTTTTTTGAAATTTAGATCACAGGTTCCGCTCATAAATAGGAAAATATCAAATTTACCTTCAAGTATTTTAGGCGTAAATTTTTTAAATTTGATATTTACAAATTTATTTTTGTTCATTTTTTTTAAGGCATTTTTATAAAAAATAAATGAAGGAGAATTTTGATTTTTATATGTTAATATTATATTCATGTTAATTTAGATTATTTAAATTAATTACTTTATTACAAACGATTAAATTCTTTTTCTTATGAGTAATTAAAATTATTGTTTTATCTTTAATTTTTGAAATCAACCTCATTATATTACTTTCAGATTTTGAGTCTAATGAACTTGTTATTTCATCAAATATTAAAAGATCTGTATCATGGTATAGTGATCTCGCAATTCCAATTCTTTGTTTTTGCCCCCCAGAAACTTTTGATCCCCTTTCACCAACTCTATTATTCAAACCGTTTGGCAACTTTTTAACAAATTTTTCTAAATCAGCTTGTTTTATTACTTTTTTTAACAATTTTTCATCAATTTTTTTATTTCCAGGCATGCATATATTATTTTTTAAAGTATCATCAAATAAAAAAACTTCTTGTGGCACATGAGAAATTCTTAAATTTTGTATTCTAGATAGGAATTTATTGTTTTTATCTAATAATACAATTTCACCTTTGTGAATTTTTAACAATCCTAAAATGATGTTGATTAACGTAGTTTTCCCAGATCCACTTTCTCCAATAATACCAATTTTTTCATTTTTTTTGATTGTTGCTGAAAAGTTTTTAAAAATAAATTTTTTTCCGTACTTAAATGACAAATTTTTTATTCTGATAGTTTGAAAATTAATTTTTTTTCTTTCTATTGGTTTTTTTCTACTTTTTTCTAATTTACTCACTAATTTATAGTATCCTTGTAAAACTGGAAACATAAAACTCATTGTATTAATTGAAACTACAATTCTTGTGAGTGCGGGCATAATTCTAAAGGAAACTATTGCAAAAGCAGCCATAATTTTTAATAATTCAGATTTATAATTATTGCTTTCCATAGGAATATAAAATGCAATTAGTCCAATTCCAAAAATTAGAAATAATTCCAGAATATTTCTCGGTAAAAGTACAGCAAAAGAATTTTTACTATTAGCTTTTGATGAAAGAGAAATATTTTCATTATATTTTTCTGTAAAAATTTTAGATTTATTTACTACTAATAAATCTTTTATACCTGAAAAGGTTTGTGTTATGATAAACATAGTTTTTTTATCATGAAATTGGCGAATATTACTTAACTCTGAGACAAATTTTTTAATTTTTCTAAAAAGATAGATTGTTGGAATCATTACTATGAACAAACACAGCATAATAAATGGTTGATATATAACAAAAAATAAAGTCAATCCCACAATGACAGATAATTCTGTTATAAAGATTAAAAGACTATTACAACCTTGTGCAATCAAATTAATTTCATGAGAAAGATGATGTATAATTTTTGATGAGTTATTTTTAACATGATAATTGTACGGCTGCTCGATATATAACCTGTTTAGTCTTACTGCTAAATAAGTTCTTACATCGAAAGCAAATTTTGAATTTCTCCAACCAAAAAATAATGTTACAATTACTTTTATTAGGTAAGCGAATCCAAAAAAAATTAAGAAAAATATTATTAAATCTTTAATAGGAAAATCTCTAAAAGCTACAAAAACAAATTTTGCAAACTCAGTTTTCATAAATGGGTTTGACTCAGATATATCTTCATTTAGAAGAAATCCAATTGCTGGAAAAACCAAAGCTATTGAAAATATTTCTAGAATCATAACTAAAAATGAACCAAAAATATTAACTATAAAATTTTTTTTTAATTTTTTATCTATGAGATCAAAAAAAATATGAAGATTTTTAATCATTCTTTCTTTTTTTATAGTAATCTAAGAACCAATCACAAAAGTTTTTCACCCCTTTTTCTACTGAGGTAGAGGGTTTGTATTTTATTTTTTTTACTAGTTTATTAACATCTGCATGGGTATCTTTTATGTCTCCTTTTTGAAAATTTAAAAACTTTTTTTTTGCTTTTTTTCTTAAACCTTTTTCAATTAAATCAATATAATACATTAATTTAGTTGGTCTGTTATTACCAATATTGAAAATTTCAAATGGTGCAGAACTACTAGATGGATTATCTGTATTTATAGTTTTTTGAATTTTATATTTTTTGAATTTATGAGTAATAATTAATTTATACATCGCTCCTACAATATCATCCACATAAGTAAAATCTCTTATATGATTACCCTTATTAAAAATTTTGATTGATTTTCCATCAATTATATTTTTGGCAAATGTATAAAGTGACATATCAGGTCTTGACCATGGACCATAGACGGTAAAAAATCTTAAACCGATTGTATTTATCCCAAATAAATAACTATAGGCATGAGCCATCAATTCATTAGATCTTTTTGTTGCAGCATAAAGTTGTAATGGATGAACAGCAGAATTTTTTTCATTAAAAGGTATATCTTTGGAGCCACCATATACGCTACTAGTGCTTGCATAAATTAAGATGGGATTTCTAATTTCTCTTGCTAACTCTAAAATATTAAGAAATCCCTCTACATTACTTTTTACGTAAGAGTGAGGATTTTTTAATGAATATCTTACTCCTGCTTGAGCCGCTAGATTTATGATTACATTAAATTTATTTTTCTTTATTTTCTTTATTTTATTTTTATCACTAAGGTCAATTTTACTTAATCTAAAAAAAACTTTGTTTTTTTTTGCAATTTTATAAAGAATCTTTACCATTTTTTTTTTGATATTTACATCATAATAATTATTAAGATTATCAATTGCGTAAACTGAAATTTTATTTTCAATAAGCTTTTTTGCCAAATGGAAGCCTATAAAACCTGCCGCTCCAGTAACCAAAACTCTCATAATTCAATCATCACTTTTTAATTGCTAAAAATTCAATCGAAATAAAATTTTTTTTAATAAATTGTATAAAAATATTATTCAAAATTTTATTTTTAAGATAACAATCATTAACATAAAACCCTTTCATTCTGAAATTATTAAATAAAGAATTGGCGCTTGAATAAAATGTTTTTTTTGTACTATATTCATAATAATATTCAACTTGTTGATAAAATGATAAATTTTTACATTCAGCCCAATGATTAAATTTAAATAAATTAAAAAATAAAATCATATATTTTCTATAAACATTTTTTGGAAACCAATGTACAAATGGCATTTTAAGATGAACTTCTATGAACCTAAATTTTGCAGGTAAAATATTGTAAGAAAATCCTCCAATTCTGAGTATTCTTTTTAATTCTTCAATAAATCCATTTTTATTAGACATATGTTCTAATACTTGATTAGTAATGACTATGTCAAAATAATTTGATTGAAATTTTGTTATATTGTCATCTGAAATAAAGAAAATCTTATCAATTAAATTTTTATCATTATTAGAGTCAAGTTGACTTTTAATTTTTTTATTACTTACTATTTCTAATCCGTAACAGTCATATCCATGATCATTTAAAAACTTTACTAAGTTGCCATTGCCACATCCCCAATCTAAAATTTTAATATCTTTTTTATCTTTTTTTGTACTTAGATTTCTCACTAATGACAAAAATTTTTCGTTCAATAATTTGTTCATTTTAATTATTAATGTAAAAATTTATTATATTCGCTCTAAATTTCATGATAGTTATATTCTCAAAATCCTTCGTGTCATGCTTGTATTCTAAATTTAATTTTTTTCTCCAATAATCAAGGAATAATTTTTGAAAATCAAATTTCTGACTATCAAAATTTATAAATTTAGAATTAATGAAATCTAAATTTAAATCATCTAAAGATTTGATATTGATAATTGGTAAACCTTCATGAAATTTTGACAATTGATCCTCAATTCTTATTGGTATATTTCCCAGAATAATTGACTCATAAATTCTTGGATCATCTAAACCTTTCCCAGAGGGACAGAATATATATCTATATTGAGATTGTATTTCCCAATTCGAAAATCTAGTTATTCTGTTTTCTAAAAAATAATTATCTTTTTTATTTATTGTTTCATAAATTTTTTTTCTATTTCCATGATTTAAAGAAAAATGCCAATTGTTGAAAATTAAATTTTTCCTATCATTAAAATGTTTTGAATTATTTAATATTTGAATTAATCTTTTTTCCTGGAAAGATGGCGAATATCGAAAATCTTCCCAATTTTTTCTGTTTTCCCAAATTGTATGATAATCTAATCCATGTGGTAAACTGATGGTTTTATGATGATCAAAAAATAAGTTTTGTGAGTACCAATTAATTAATTTTTTATTATTTAAGATTTTTAATACTGAGGCTTTAAGTTTAAAATCTGTTTGTGAGTCATCTATTCTAATCTCTGTATCACTATCCCCTGAAACTAAAATAAAATTATTTGAAATTTTATTCAAAAAATTTTCTGCAAATTTATTTATATTCGACGACTTGACAAAATAAATTTCTTGTTTTTTTTTATTGATTTTTTTTAACTTTATATTTGGATATTCTTTTTGTTTAATCAGATTTCCTATTTCACTCAAAAGTGATCTTGTTGTAAAAAAAATACACTTATTAAGCTCTTTATGAAAATCTTTTTTATGCAGAAAATTGCTAACACTTTTATTAATCTCAAGTTTTTTGATTAGAAATAAAAAAAAATCAACTATGAATTGTTTTTTATAAATATGTCTTATTACAAAATCTTTTGTTTGTTTTTTTAAATTAAACGATTTGAGTAACATTATTATTTTTTTTTAGATTTTAATGTAAGACTAAGGCCTTTCTCAAAATTTGTAAAAAAATTCTTATTTAAACCTAAAAATTTTAAAATTTTTTTATTTGAACCTGAAGATTTTATAGGATCGTTTTTTGACATTTTAAAATATTTTTTTTTTGATTTACTTCCAACAATTTTTATTATTATTTTATATACTTCATTTATTGTCAGGCTATTTTGTGTGCAAACATTAAATATATAGTGAGAATTTTCAATTTTATTCAGCTTTTTTTTAAGCAAAAGTAATATTTTTATAACATCTTCTACAAATATAAAGTCTCTGGTCTGATATCCCCCATTAATTTTAATTATCTTATTTTTTTTTGCTTTATTTATAAATATGGGTATTACACCAGAATAAGGATTGCTCACTTTTTGGTTAGGACCGTAAACATTAAAAAATCTCAGTCCTATTGACTTTATAGAAAAAAATTCGTTGGCAATTTTAGCGTACTTTTCAATAGTATATTTGTCCTGTGCATAAGGAGATAATATGTTTATTATATTGTCAGACGCTTTATCATTTCCCCATTTGTTGTTACCGTAAACTGCACAGGATGATGCATATATTACTGGGATTTTAAATTTTTTAGCAATTTCAAAAACAAATAAAGAGGATAATAAATTTTTCTTAGCACTTTGATAAAAGTCATCTACTGAAAATTTTACGACTGATTGAGCAGCTAAATGAATTATACAATCAATATTTTCAAATTTATTCAAAGATAATTGTTCGATTGGTTTTTTTATTAATTCAGATCTTAGATTTTTGTTCAAGTTATATATTTTTCCTTTAGACATATCATCAACAAGCATAAATTTTTTTGGATTATTAATATAATTTGCAAGTGAAGAACCAATGAATCCAGCCGCTCCAGTTATGAGTATTTTTTTCATTAAAAATGTATAATATATATAAAAGATATTACTATATTTGTTTTAAATGAATTTTACAAAAATTAAAGACTATTTGAATGAAAAATTTTCAGAAATAACAAATAAAAATTTTATAGAAGATTTCAACCCTTATAAAATCAAAAATAAAAAAAACGCATTATTATATTACAAGTGTACTCCTAAATTTAAAAACAGTAAAATTGGGACTACCGAATATCAAAGTCTAGGTATGGCTAAAGCAATTAATAAAGCTGGATATATTGTGACAGTTGTTGATAGAAAATCAATCTATAATGTAAAAAAAAAATATAATTTATTCATTGGTGCTTTTAATACAGGTGGTTTTAATAATTTTTATCACATCCTACATCAATTAAAAAAAGATACAAAAGTAGTAGGTCTATCAACTGGGGCGAACCCTAATTCTATGAAAAAAGAATTTGAAAAGAGAAAAAAAATGTTTTTAAAAAGAAATAAAATTCATCTTAACCACATGACAAGATACTCATCAATTAACTTTAATCATATTAGAAATAAATTAAATTATTTGATATATTTTGGTTATAAAAATGGATTTGTATTTAAAAGCTATAAAAATTTTAAAAATAAGATTGATATACAACCTTGTATTAGTGATAATATTAAAGTAAAAAATAAAACAATCGGACCTAATACTCTTAAAAATTTTATATATTATTCTGGATCTGGGTTTCTTCATAAAGGATTAGATCTATTAATAGAATTTTTTATTAAAAATCCACAATTAAAACTTTTTATTTGCTCTGCCAGTAATGAGAAACAATTTTTAAAATTTTATAACTTAAATAAATTTCAAAATATCAAATATGAAGGAAACGTAAAAGAGGATAGCAAAAAAGCCAGAAATATTTTTAAAAAATGTGGTTTCATAATTTCTATGAATTGTAGTGGAGGTGGTTCAGCTGCTTTGGCTGTTGGTAGAAGATATGGATTGATACCAGTTGTCTGGAAAAATGAAGATTGTAACCCCAAAGCCTGTTTTTTTATCAATCAAGAAAGCTATGTTGGAATGAAAAAAACAATTATAAAAGTGACGAAAATTAATAAAAAAAAATACCTTTTATTATCAAAAAAAAACCAAAAAATCTCAAATGAAAATACAAGTTATTCTTACAACAATAAATTATTTAAAATTTTTAGAAAATTAAATTAATCTATAAAATTTAAATATCAAATATGCCAATATTTCTATTTCCATTTTCAACAAAATCTACCATAATTTTTTTTCCATCATTCGACCATCTAGGATGCAAATCACATCTTATGATCCCTCTATACTTATATGGACTATAAATGTATCTTTTCCAGATTATTTGATTCTTTTTGAGGGAATATATGAATAATTTTTGAAATCCAAACAGATTTGGATATGTATCACTTACAAATAAGTCGCTATTTTTTGGATTAAACATGGGATGTCCATCCTCTGATAATTCAGAGCTAATATTAATGAATTTATTTGTGTTGATATTATATAAAATATATGAATATTTTTTTTTTCTAATCTTCATTGTAAACAAAATTTCATTATTATTCTTCCAACAGTAATGTGAAACTAAATGTAATCTACTTATTTTGATCAAAAAATTTCTTTTTTTTTTTAAACAATAATAATAAAAAAAAATTTGTCTCTGAGAACCTTTTTTGAGAATAGTATAAAAATAAGCAATTTTATTACCATTGGGCGAAAAAGTTTGATGATTTATATAACAGCCTAAAACTGATTTTTTTTTTGTTTCATCAAAAGAATGTAAAGAAAAAAATTTTCCATTTTCATTGATGATCGAAAGTTTACTTTTTTTTAAATTAGAAATTTTTTGAAAATTTTTTCTCTTAAATCCGTAACCTTTTCTCAATTTTCCAATCTTTATAAAATCTGCTGGTAAAAACTTGTCACCATTAAGATTCATATTATAGATTGAAAAATTTAAATTCTTGATTTTATTTGAGCTTAAATCAATTTTTTTTGTGAAATAATTTCCATTTTCCACTTTGTTAAAAAAAATAATATCTTTTTTAGGATGCCACTGTAAACTTGCACCAAGTTGCCAAGACCAAGCAGAAGTAAAATCAATTTTGAGAACTTTTTTTCTTTTTAAGTCAATTACATCAATATCGATTTTTTTTAAATTTTGGTTCTCTATATTTTTTACATTTTTATATGAATGTACAATAATTTTTGCATCACTTGAATTAAAGGGTTTTTTATCATGATATCCAAAAAAAAAGCTTTTTAAATTATTCTTGGTTTTAAACGAAAAATCTTTTTTATTAAAAAAATTTAATAATACTCCCAAAAATCTTAATAGCAATATGATTAGTTTTTTTATCCAAAGAAAGGAAGCGTTATTATTAATCTCATTGAGCGTAAAATTTTTTTTCACTTTAATAAAATTTAATTAATCTCTTAATATTTATTTTTTTATCAATAAATTTTCAACTTGTTCAAATATAAAATGACCAAGAAAAATATGTGATTCTTGGATCCTTGCAGTATTTGAGGATGGGATTATTATATTTAAATCTGATAATTTTTTTGCATTTCCACCTTTATTACCTAACAAAGAAATTGAGTAAATTTTGTTTTTTTTTGCGTATTGTAAAACTTTTAATATATTTTTTGATTTTCCTGAAGTTGATAACACTATCAAAAGATCCTTTTTTGTGCCTAAAGCACTTAAATTTCTCTGGAATAATTTTTCGTAACCTAAATCATTGCCACATGCCGTTATCGTCGATGTGTCCAAAGCTAAGCTTATGACTGGAAAAGGCTTTCGATTAACATTAGGTCTCAATCTTATAAGAAACTCTGCAGAAAGATGTTGCGCATCTGCAGCTGATCCACCATTGCCACATAAAAAAACTTTACCACCTCTTCTCAAAGTGTTGTAAATTCTCTTTATAGAGCTGTAAATTTCTTTGTTTAAACTTAACAACATTTTATCAAGAACGACTTTATCCTTGATAATTTTAATTAATTCTTTTTGCATGAATACTTGTTATAAAATCTCACTTAATTTATATTTATATTATAATTTATGAAAGAAAAATTTTTAAAGAATTTGAAATCAAATATAAGAAATTTAAGATTTTGTAATTCTTTCAGAAAAGATGATTATAACGAGATAGAAAATTTTTACAAATATTTAAAATTTTTTAAAAAAAAAGAACTTTCTGAAAGAGCTAATTATGCAAAAAATGTAGATTTAAAAAAATTAGAAAAATTAGAGACTGACGGGTTTATTAAAATAAATTTAGAAAATTTTACAAATAATAGTGCCTTTTTTAAAAGTTTAGAAAATTTAAGACGCAATTATAATATGATTAATTGGTCCAAAATTGGAATAGGTACAAAAAAGGAGAGTTTTCTAAAATCCATTGATATTGAGTTTGATAAAAATATTAGAGATATATCTGATCCTTTTATTGATCTAATCTCAGCTTATACAGGATATTTACCTATAATGATAGGTGCAGCCTATTGGTATTCTCCAAATGAAAAAGCCGAGAATACTGGCTCGCAATTGTTACACCTTGATCCAGATGACTATAAACAATTAAAAATTTTTATTCCTGTTGAAGATATTACAAATGATAATGGGCCTTTAAATGTAGTAAATGCAAAACAGAGTAGATTGATGTACGATACATTGATAAAAAAAAAAGTTGTAATTAAAAGAAATCAAAAAGTATCTGATGAATTTGCAAATCAAAATTTTAATTTAAATACAAATAAATTAATTATGAGTAAAAATGAGTTATACTTAGTTGATACATGTAGATGCTATCATTTTGGAAGTAGAAAATCTTTAAAGCCAAGAAAAATTATTTTTTTACATTTTACACCACCATTTAGTGCGAAATCACCCTTATTTTTTAGAAACTTGAAAAAAAAGCCATTTTTTTCAAATCGCAAAGATCAGTTAATCTATAGTTTTCAAAAAGATGTGATAAATCATTATAAAACAAAAGAATACATTAGAATTTAGATCTCAAGTCCAAATACTACATTGCTACTTTAAAATAAAATTTTATATCTTTTTTCTAATTTCAAAAATTGTAATATTTTTCATTTTTGTCAAATTTATCGACCAATAATTTTCTCAATTAGACTGGGAACACTATTGCTAATTTTATTTCTAAAAATAAAATCAGATTTCATCCAATTCCATCTTAAATGATAGGCAAATGGAGTTATAAACTGAAAAGATAATATTAATCTTTCTTTTGAGGATTTTCTAGATCCAAAATGAAAACATTTGCTTGTATCCATTAAAAGTAAATCACCTTTTTTTCCAACAAATTTTTCAATATTTAATTTTCTGTTATTTTTAAGATTAAATTCGTTGATTGTTTTGTCTAAAACTCTTTTATTTTTGTCTTTCATATCATATGAAATTTTTTTTTGAATTTTTAAACTTTGAGATGAGGAAATTGCATGTAAAGGACCACTTTCTTCATCAATATCACTTAAAAATAAGAATCCTTTTACTTGTTTATAATCCTCATGATCTAAATGATAAAATTGGCTACTTTGCTCATAAATTTTATCATTTGGAGACCACCAAACTGAAATATGTGTCAATAGAGGTACACACCCTAAATACTTCGAAACTATTTTTAATATAAAGTCACTAGTGACAAATTTAAATACCATACTTTTTTCGTCAAAACTATCTGACTTCATGATTGTGTTTACACTATCATCTCTATTTTTAGATAAAAGTTTATTAGAAATTATCTGTTCATTAATAAAATTTGTTAACTTTTCAACTTTAAGATCGTTTCTTTCCAATACATCTTTGTCATAAAACTTAAATCCTAAATGATTTTTCAAAAAAAAATCGCCATTTAAACCAGAATAATCAAAAAAATTTTCAGGCTTTCTTGCTCTTCTTGTTCTAAAGTGCAAAAATTTAGAAATAAAATAATAAAATTTTCTTGAGGGTTCTTTCCTATATCGGAAATATTGCCCTGGAAATTTTAACAAAGTATTTATCCTATTTAAAAAATCAAACATTTTGACTTTTCCATCTCTTGTAGCTTAAAAGCCTAAAAATAAAAAAATTTTTTGTAATTTCATTTTTACTTAAATTTTTCATTTCATTTATAATTTTTTTTTTCTTTATTATTTTATTTAATTCTATGTCATCATTAAGATTTTCTAAAACTGTTTTATTAATATGTTTTTTTAAGAAAAGATAATTATCTCCCGGTAATTGTGATTTTGCGGACTCCCATTTTTGAAAATGATTTAATTTTTTACTAATAGTTCTTAATATTTTTTTATTTTTCCCATTTTGAAGAAAAAATTGAGAGTCAATATTGAAAATGCTTTCAATTAATTGTTTATTCAAAAATGGAACTCTGGTTTCAATACTGTTATTCATAGAAATTTTATCCTCATTAGTTAATGTATAGGGTAGGTCATGCTTAAAAATATGTTGTTTTAATCTGAATTTTAAAAAATTTTTTCTTTCATGCTTTGAATAAACAGGGTGATTCAAAAATTTAAAATTTTCTAAATAATCATTTTTGAAATATGTTTTTAAAAATTTAAAATAATTATAATTAAAATTGAAATTTTCATTTTGCCTTTTAAATCTTTTTAAAATTTGTGCTTTAGTAAGACCCAAGTAATTTTGAGAAATATTTACAAAATTTAATAATAAGTCTTTATTTTTATATTGATCTAATTCAAACATATAATCATAAAAAGCTCTGTTATAACCACCAAAAATTTCATCTGCACCATGTCCTGTAAAAAGAATATTGTAATTTTTTTTTTTTAAATATTTCCTCATTAATAAGCTTATATAAATATTTGAACTATGGACTGGCTGTTCAGTAATATACTCTAAATTTTCTAGTAACTTTGGCTCCAAAATTTTTTGGTCTGAATACAGATCTATTTTAAATGGATAATTTTTAAAAAAATTAACATTATTTTTATACTCTGAATTGTGATATTTCTTTATATCACTTATTACTGAAATATCTTTATCTAAATTATAATTTTTATCTTTAATTGATTGTTGTAATAAAAAATTACTATCAAGGCCTGATGATATTGAAAAAGATTTTTTTATCGAAGCATTAGAATATAATTTAAAATTTTTTGAAAATAATTTAGTAAGGTCATTGTAATTTGGTGTTTGTTTATTTTCAATTTTTAAATCCCAGTAATTATCTATTATCAGAGTTCCATTTTGAAAAATTGCTCTTTGAGCATAAGAAAATTTTTTTATATTTTTATAAAATGTATTTTTATCATCGTTTGCTATTGAATATTGAAGAAATTTAGATACAGAATTTTCATCTTCCTGGAAGTGTGAAAAAGGTATTAAAAATTTTAAATCTTTAATTTCAGAGGAGAAATACCAATTATTTTTATATTTCGTATAATAGATAGGTTTAATATTAAAATGATCTGTAAAAAGGCAAAGCCTTTTATTTTTAATATCCCATATCGATATTGCAAACATGCCATTTAATAAATTAACAAAATTTTTACCAAATTTAATAAATAATTTTTCGATTACCTCTAGTTCATTACCATACTTAAAATTGAAATCTTTTTTTAATTCACTTATTAACTCCAAATAATTATATATTTGACCGTTAAAAGTAATTACAAACCTTCCATCAAAACTTTTATACGGCTGATCAGAATATTTTGATCTTCTTGTAATTTTTAGTGTTTGCGCTGTGCATAAAATATTTTTATCAAAATAATAACTTTGTTGATTTGGTCCTCTATGAATATTTTTTTTAGCAGCATGAAAAAAAAAATTTTTATTAATACTATTTAAATTTTGGCCAATAACTGTTAAAAATCCACACATAAGATTTTATCTACACTATTTTTAATCTTTAATTGATAGTCTGTATTTTGGTTATAATAAAAAAAATTCATTTGTTTATCTATTTTTTTTTGATTATTTTTCTTATGTTTTTTTTTAATAAATCTAAAAAAATCAGTATAGGTCTTTACCCTTTTAAAAATTTCAACATTTTCAATTCCCTTGTGATATTCAGAATACTTGTTGATTGTATTTGAAACATGAGCACTTCTTTTATCAAGACAATCTAATAAAATATAATTTTTACCAAAAATAAACCCTTCGAGTGTTACAGTGGTTACAGTCATTCCCATTAAATATTTTGCATTTTGTATTAAAGGAAAATAATCTTTTGACTGGGTTTTATTTCTTATTAAATTTTTTTCACCTAAAAATGAAAATTTACTTGAGGGTATATTTATTTCTATATTTTTAAATTTAACTTGATTAAATTCTGACCTAAAATTTTTATTTAATTGAGGATGAAATCTATAAATAATCTTTAATTTAGAATTAAGCCTATTTTGATGAATTTTTTGATCAAGAATTTTTAAACATTTTAATTCTTCTCTAAAAAGTAAATTTGTTCCTAAGAATAATATATAAGGTTTATCAATTTTTTTGATATTCTTATATTTTTTTTTTCTATACTGAAAGTATCTGTCTATTCGATTGTTTCCTAATAAAAAAATATCTTTTGAATTATAATTATAATATTTAACAGCATGTTTTTTTGATTGTTCGCCCCATACACCAATATAATTTGCTTTTTGAAATACGGCTGCCTTAGTGGTTAAGTTGTCCCAGTTATCTACTATATAGTAAGTTTTTGAATTTACTAATTTTGCGGATCTATTTATATAGATCATATCTGCCTCCATATAGTGAGTTGGATAAATTATTAGATTAGGTTTAATTTTTTCAATCAATAACTCAATTTCAGTTTTGTGTTTTATCTTTTTGAATAAATATTTTTTATATAATTTAAAAAATAAATGTGTGGATAAAATTTTATAAAAAACTTTTTTTATAAAAAAATTCTTTAGATAGAAAAAAAAGGGGAATTTGTGTTTATTTTCATAAAAAACAGTTTTGTAAAATTGAAATGTTGGGAATCTAAATAGTAAGGGTGAGGTTAAAGATTTTATTTTTGTTGATGATCTTATTCTAATTAAGTCTAAGTATCTAAGAATATATTTGTTATTTGAATTTAATTTATAAAATTTATATTTTTTTGTCATTAAAACTATTTTTTTTTAGAGCAAATGAAAGATCATATTTCTTTTTTAAATTTTGAAATGAATTTAGAGTTAAATATTTGATGTAATATCTACTAGACAAAACAATTAAGACCTTTTTTTTTACCATTTTATTATTTTATGGCAAAAAAGCCTTGGAAGTTTAAATATTTTAAAATTGTCATATAGTCGTTGAAACCAGCTCTTTTCAACATCTTAAAATTTTCACTTGAGGAAAATGGATCCATAACACCCTTTAGACTTCTAGTTTTCTCTATTATTTCTTTATAGTTAAGACCGTTATTTAACTTAAAATCATTATAAAGTGTTGTGGTTATGTCTTGAAATTTAGCATCTGGAGCTCTTACTTTTTCAAAAAAAATAAATGCACCACCCCAACTTAAATCTTTGTAAATCTTGTTAAATATTTTTTGGCGATTTCCAGCATCAATAAAAGCGAGAGTATAAAAAGATGTTATCATTTTACTTTTAAATGGAAACTTACACTTCAAATAATCTCCATATATATATTTTATTTTTTCAGTTGAATTGTTTTTTTTTGCAAAAGAAATCATATTCTTTTCAATATCAATCCCTGTAAGTTGAATTTTTTTTTTATTATATTTAGATAACTTTTTTAAAAATGAGCCTGTAGAACTACCGATATCTATTGCATTTGAATTATTATTTAAAAAAAAATCAGATAAATTAAGAGTTAAATGATGAGATAATTCATATAAAGGAATTGACTTTTTTATGTGCTTATCAAATTCTTTAGGGACATTTTTTGAAAAAGTCCATAAAGCATTTTTAAGGTATATTTTTTTTTTCATTTAATACTTTTAAATTCCTTATTAATGTCTACTTTTGTTTTTGATAAGATACTAATTATTCTTTTTGCTGCATTACCATCTCCATATAAATTTGATTTTGATAATGTTTTTAATTTAATTTTTTTGTTGAAAACATTGAGTATCTTTCCAGCCTCGCAAGACACATCATGAACATTTTTACTTTTTTCTCTATTGTTTTGCCTTGTACCAATATTTATTGATGGTACACCTAAATATGATGCCTCTCTTATGCCTGATGAAGAATTTCCCATAATAAGTTTTGAATTTTTTAAAACTTTTATGTAATCCTCAGGAGTAAAATTTTTATATAAGAAAATATTCTTTTTTTGTTTCATATTATAAATTCTCATTTGTTTAGCAACAATATCAGACCCAGCATCAACGTTTGGCCATAGCCATATTATTTGGAAATTTTTTTTAACTAGCTTATCAATGACTTTTATTAATTCTTTAATTTGGTTTTCAATAGTCTTAAACTCGGTTGTAACAGGATGAAAAACAACCAGAATATAACCTTTTTTTAAATTTAAAACACCATTTAAACTAGGCCTTAAATTAAAAAATTTTTGATTTATGCTTAAATTTTTTTTTTTTATTAAGTCTAAAGAAGGACACCCAACTACATGAATATTTTCTTGCTTCTCACCAAGCTGTCTAATTATTTTTTTTGCATTTTTAGTTGCTGGAAAATGAATATGTGAAAATTTAGTAATTGCATGTCTTACGCTTTCATCTATTGAACCAGTAATTTCCCCCCCTTGTATATGAACAAGTTTTATATTCATATAACTTGCAGCTATCGCTACAGAGATATTTTCAAATCTATCTGCAATGACAATAACAAAGTCAGGTTTTATCTCAATAAAAGCAGTCGAAAGTTCCATAATACCTAGTCCAGTTGATTTTGCCATTGTGATAGGTACTTCTCCTTCAACAATTGAGTAAATTAGTTTTTTTATTTTAAATCCATCTTTTTCAATAACGTCTTTGGCAGAACCATATTTGTCAAGTAATGTGGAAGCACCTGCAATAATAGTTAACTCAAATCTTTTGTCTTTTTTAAGCTCCATTAGCAATGATTTACATCTAGCATAATTAGCTCTATTATTAATTACTACGCAGATTTTTTTCTTCATATTAAGTGTTTTTTTTTTATTAAAACATTTTCTTTTAGTGTATTTCGAAGTCTTTTACCAACGATTTTACGATAATCTTTATAGCCGAAACCAGACCCTGGTTTTTTAAAAATTATGTCTTTTTTTTTTATGATATGACCTTTTGGTTTTTGATCTTTAAGAGAAGCGCTTTTTGTAAAAAGTATTTTAGATTTAATTAAATTTTTTGCAACTTTGTCTTTATTAATTTTAGTATTGTTCATGGTAAAAAATTTGTCCCTAGCCTCCACAAGTAATTTGATTTCATTAAAATCCAGTGAAGAGGTTGCATCTGGTTGAATTTTTTTTTTGTTATCTATTACATGGACTTCAATCATTGAAACATTCTTAGCTAAGGCTAATAAACTTGGATATATTGATCCACTATGATCAGACAAACCAGTAAAACATTTTTTTTTGGTAAGCTCATCTAATATATTAATTCCAATATCTTTATAATTAGATGGATATTTTGTTGTACACTGTAAAACTATAAAATTAATTTTTTTCTTTTTAAAAAACGATATTTTTTCTAAAATTTCATTCCAATTTGAAAGACCTGTGCTTATAATTATGTTTTGTTTATCAGATACAATTTTATCGATTAAATCCTCAGAAAAAAATTCTCCAGATCCAATTTTCCAAAAAAGTGGATTTAAATATTTTAACATTTCATAAGCTTGAATTGAGAATGGTGATGTTGCGAAAATTATTTTCTTTTTTTTACAATGATCAAATATTTTTTGCCATTGATTTCTGTCGAATTCATTTGCTCGCCAATAATCTAATCTTGATTTATGTTTAAAATTAAAACCTTTTCTAAAATTTTCTTCTTTAGTCGACTCATAATAAGCCAAATGAGTTTGGAATTTAACAACATCTACTCCGATTTTTGACAATTTATCAATGATCTTAAAAACTTTTCTGATTGAGCCGTTATGTGATTGACCTACTTCTGCAACAATTCTTGGTTTAATTAAAAATTCTTTAAAAGTTTTTATCATTTACTTAATAAATTTGATCATTTTATTTGCAATTCTTTCAAAAGTATTTTCTAAAGCTTGTTTTGTATAGCCTCCGATATGTGGTGTAATCAAAAGGTTTGAATTTTTTTTCGAATAATTTATCACATCACGTGATTTATTTGGAATCTTATTGTACCAAGATGAGTCATCTTGCAAAACATCTAATGCTGCACCAGCAATTTTTTTTCTTTTAATAGCAATCAATAAATCTTTTTGGTTAACATTTTCGCCACGTGATGTATTTATAAAATACGATGTTTTTTTCATTTTATTAAAATGGAATTTGTTAAAAAAATTTTTATTCTTTAATTTGTAATCAATATTTAGTGAGACTACATCAGATTTTTTTAATAATTCATTTAAACTTATTTGTTTTTTTTTACCAGTAACATCATAAAATAAAATTTTCATTCCAAAACTTTTTGCAATTTTTCCTAATATTTTCCCTATTCGTCCGTAACCAATAATTCCAAAACTTAATCCTTTAATTTCAAGTCCAAGAAACAAATTTCTTCTCCAATTCATTTTTTGTACGTCTTCAAAAGATGAAAGAATATTCTTTGCAAGCGAAAGAAATAATGCGAAGGTGTGTTCTGCTGTAGAAGGAATTGATTTTAAAAATGTATTGTCATTTTTTAAGGATAAGATTTTAATTTTTGAATATTTTTTTTTATTGAAATTAATATGAGTCAAACCTGTTGTTTGTGAAATTATAACTAATTTAGGATTATTAATTAAATCTAAAATTTTGTTGTTAATCACAAAACCAAAATTCGTCCACAAAAAATCTATTTTTGTTTTTTGATTTGTAATTGTATTTTTTAAATAAGATTTTTTTTTGCTAAAAAAAATTATTTTTATTTTATACTTTTTGAATTTTTTTTTTAATAATTTTCCAACAATACTGTTACTTTTACCAAAAAACAAAAGTGATTGCATTATTGAAACTATTATATTACATATTAATCGAAGTACATTAAAATCTTATTATAAATCAATACAATATCGTATAATCATATCAAAAAAATATTTATGGAAAAAAAAATTATTTCAAATTTAGAAAGTATATTAAATATAAAAAGAAAAATTAAATATTCTGTAATAAAAAGATGTCAATTATGCAACTGTAAGAAGCTTGTTCCATTTACAAATACATCTCTATTAAAATCAGATAAAATATTTATAGAATTTCCATTTGTACAATGTTTTAAATGTGGATTAATTCAACAAAAAATTAAATTTAGTAATACTTTCCACAAATACTACTACTCTAAAATTTATCCTAAATTACTAAATAGGACTACAAAAACTCATAATGAGTTAATTATTAATTCATATAAAAGAGGGTGTTTTTTATACAATAAACTTAAAAAATATTATCTAAATAAAAAGAATTTAAAACTTCTTGATATAGGTTGTGGTGCTGCGGGCAAATTACGAGTCTTTAAAAAAAATGGATGGGATGTTTATGGAGTAGACCCAGATAAAAATTTGTTAAATATTATTAAAAAAAAATATAAGCTAAAAAATGTTTATTCAAATAATTTTGAGGATATAAAATTTAATAAAAAATATTTTGATTTAATTATCGTTTCTGGTTCTCTGGAGCATGTTAATAATCTTAATAAAGTAATGAAAAAAATTAATCAATATTCAAAAGAATATAGTTTACTTTTTTTAGACTCTAAAGGCTATCCAAATAATATAAAAGAAAAATTCTTTAATTTTAACCACCATAGATTGTTAGGCCCTGTAACTATGAATTTTCTAGCTCATAAATATGGTTTTAAAAAAATTCTTTGTAATTTCAGTTTTATGAAAGTTAACAAAACTCTGACCAAAAATAAAAGTAAAACGAATCTTTATTATTTGGGGATAAAGAAAAAAACAAAAGATTTTAAATTTAAGAAAGAGTTATTTTATAATGATTATTTTAAAAAATTTGAATAATTTACGAATTTTAACTTAAGTGATTGATATTCTCTTTACAGACGTTTCAAAATAAATATTCCAATTTTTTAATAATGTTTTTAATAATATTGTATAATACTTAATGGACCACCCTAATTCTGGAAGTTCACAATTTCCATCCTTTATTATCTTGTTTACAATTCTATTAGTCATTACACTTTGAAGTTCGAATTCAGCTTCTATTTTTTCATTCTTTGAAAAAAAATACCCTTTAGGCTCTACTAGTGTCCATTTTTTATTTTTTTCGTAAATATTACACTTCCAATCATTATCACCCTCATAACTCCTTATTAATAAACACAATCTATCAGGAAATAAGATTTTAATTTCACCAAAAAAGTCAAAAAAACCCTTTCTTTTACTTTTGTACCACCTTTGTAAATTTGTTACTTCTACACTTAATGGCAATTTTTTTTTCCAAGACGCTAATAAGTCTAAGTTATGTATTGCATTACAAGCAAGGCCTTCGACTCCTCTAAATTCAATTAATTTTACATTATTTATTTTTATTTTTTCTTTTAATTTTTTCCATAAAGGGCTTTCATGTCGAAAAGTATTTACCCAACACTTTTCAAATTTTTTTTGAATAGTCTTAAATTTTTTTAACTCATCTAAATTTCCAGTTAAGTTTTTTTCTAAAATACCATATCTAATTTTTGAAATTTCAAGTATCTTTTTAAGTGTTTTAAATCTAACATCAGCAGTTGTACAATGGATAAGGAAATCATAATCTTTATCAATCATATTTAAAGATTTTAGAATTTTAACCTTTTTTTTATTTTTAGATTTTTTTATATATTTATTAAGTTTGTCTATTTTTTTTTCAGAAATTTCAACACAATCTAATTGAAAATTATTTTTTGAGTTAAATAAACTCACAAAATGATAAAAGCCTATTTTTCCTAATCCAACTATTAATATTTTAGTCAAAATATATCCTCTTTATAAGTTGCATTAATTTATGTGAATAATTCAAATCTTTTAGTTTACTTTTTTTATACTTAATAAGGTTAGTTAAAAGTGAATATATTCCAGCCTTATATTTTACATCAAATTTTGATATCTTTACTGGGCTCCAATTCCTATGCTTTTTTGTTATAAATGACATTTTTTCTATAGGTTTAAGTTGTACAAAATATTCTTTAGTAGAAATTTCAACACACCATGGCGCAGGTCTATTCCAGATACAATTATAATAAACAATATCCCCACTATCAAAATACAAAACAGATGAAATATTACCTTCCTTTAAAATATTAATATTATTCAATTTTTTAACATATTTTATTTTTCCTCTTCCAAATTGATAGGCAAAATCAATCATATGTATAGAGTTTGCGTACATCCAATTTTTTACTACCTGCATAGGTTTGCCTAATTTTTTTGCAATTAATGGGTTCTCTTGATCAAAAATTCTTATTATTCTTGGCGACTTATCATTAGAAATTATTTTTTTTGTATTCAAGACTGAAGAATAATACCGTCTATTTAAAGCGATTACAGGTAAAAATTTTTTATTTTTATAAAATTTTAATATTTTTTTACTTTGATCAAAATTTAATCCAATAGGTTTTTCAACTAAACACTTACAATTATAATTAGATAATATATTTAAAATTTTTAATGTTGATAATTCATTTACACAAACAATTACAATATCTGGTTTAGAAGTCTCCATCATTTTCTCTAGACTTGTATACTGATTGAGAATTTTATATTTTTTTATAAATTTTTTAATATTATTTTTAGATCTATTTATAGCCCCGACCAATTGAATTTTATCTCTAAATTCTCTAGTTAAAACCTTAGCATGTTCATTTGCCATATAGCCAGTACCCACGAAAGCAATTTTAATTTTATTCATTAACCACTCTAGCTTTTACTCAAAATATTTTCTACTAGCTGTAAATTTAAAAACACTATTACAGATATTACTTATCTTATATTTCTTTTTATTTTTTAATAATTTATTTACTTTATTTAAATCAATTTTAATTTTTTGAACATCTAAATCTTCACATTTTTCTAAAGTATAGAGATTCTTTTTAAACTTAAAAAAGAGAGAGAGATAAATTTTGATAATAACAAACTTTAAATCATTTAAATTTTGAAAATAATTTTTTTTTTCAGTGAATTTGAATTTGTTAATTGAATACGATATTTCTTGATATGAAAATTTTTTTAGATTTTTGATTCTAAAACTATAATTTTTTTTATTTTTAAATCTTTTATTTTGTTTTATAATTTTACAGAGTTCCGCAAAAGAATGAATATTTTTAGGTAATCTATAATAAGTCTCATCTAAAAAATAATTTTTTTTTGGTCTTTTATAAACATAAGTATTAGTATTAAGTAATATGCTTTCAATAGCAGTTGTACAAAAATCGGTTATTACAAAACGAGATCTTTTGATAAGTGAAATATGGTTAATTTTTTTATCTATTACTATATTCTCAAATTTTGATAAAAATTTGTAGGTCTTAACATTTTCAGATGGGTGTGGCCTTATTATAAATATTTGATTTGGAAAAGTCTCAGCTAGTTTTAAAATCAAGGTTTTATATAATTGAAATCTTTTGAACTTAAATCTTAAGAATTTTTTGTAGTTTGCTATCTCAAATTTTGATTGTATCAAATTATTTTTAATGCTGTGTTGTAAGTAACTTTTGTGATGTTGAAAATGATTTATTTGTCCAAAAGCTAAATTTATTAATATAAAGTTTTTGTAGGGAAAATCAGCATTGTTAAGATTGAATAAAATTTCAAATTTTTTTTTTAATACATCTATTCTAGTATTTCCTGTGCATTCTAATTTGTTACGGTAATCTTTTTTAATAAAGTTTTTTATTTGTTTGTATTGATAATTTCCCCAGCATAAAAACTTATCTATAGACTTAAATAAATCATTCGAAGCACGAACACTTAGATAGAATTTTTTGTTTAGAGTAGATAATCCTTCCTCATCAATAATGACAATCTTAAATTTTTTTTTCTTTAATTTTTTATAAAAATCTACATAGGATCGTGTACTCTGGAGGCCTAAATAAATAGCATTGGATGAGTAACTCGCTATTTTTTCTAACTCTCTTTTTCTACCAAATATAATATCGAAGTTTTTATTTAACAACTCACTTGCGATTAATAATCGTGGAAAATAGTCTCTCGTTTTAATTTCGATTGGAATAAATATAGTTTTTTTTAACACGAATTATAAATTTAACTTTCTTATGTTGGAATTATTTATAAATTTTAAAAATTTTTGGCTTTCATTAATAAACCTGTCAATTGATGAATTTTCCTTGGACAAAAGACCTATATTGTTTTTTTTAACAAAATTTATTTTTTTTTTATAATTTTTTGTTTTTTTATGAAGATTTAAATTTTTGATTTGTACACACGTGTTATAATAACTGGATAGATACGAATAGTAGTTTTCTAAGAATTCTTTGGTGTTTTTAGTTACAGAACATACGTTATCAAAATTCTTTTTAATTCTACTTCTTTTACAAACAAAATAAGTATAACCCCCACAAAACTCAATTGGTTTTTTTGTTTCCTTCAAAATTTCAAAACCATTTTTAAATAAAATTTTTTTTAAGCTTTTGATGCTAAAATATCTTAAGTGATTAAAATTAAAGTATTCGAGAGGTGAACCCATTAAATCTTCTGACCTCCATCTAATAAAAAAAATTCCATTAAATGATAAATTTTTTTTAATATTCTTTAGAGTCGATGATATATCATATGCGTGCTCCAATGAACCTAATGAAAGTATTAAATCAAAGGGTTTTTCATATTTTGGTAAATTTTCTCCAAAATAGTTATCAATTTGAATATTCTTAATTTTATGTTTTGAATTAATGCTTTCAATATTAGGGTCAATACCTAAACAATTCCAACCATTTTCTTTAAATTTTATCATAACATGCCCTAGCGCACTTCCATGATCTAGAATTCTTTTTTTGCCCTCTTTTTTTTTAATAAAGTCTTTAATAAACTTAAAAACTTCAATCCCTCTTTTTTCTTGAGATTTCAAATATTTTTCATCTATTAAAATATTATTGTGTTTTTTTTTTCTGTAATTTTTAAGGTAATAATCAATAAAAAATTGATTTGGATATCTTGGATTTTGAAACCTATGATTACACTCCAAACAAATAAAAATTTTTAATCTATCATAATTGTAGTTACTACCTACCCTGCCATACTTTTGAAATAATTTTATTGATTTAGAACCACAAACTTCACATTTCTTTAGTAAAATTTTTTTCATTATTTATTTTTTTAAAATATTAAAAATTTTTTTTCCCTTTTTTAAATCATTTGTAAAAACAAATTCTTTGAAAACATGAAAAAAATAATAAATATTCATTATTTGCCAAGCTAAAATTTGATTATTTTTAAGTTCTTCAGTTATTTTTTGCATTTTAAAAAAATTAATAACCTCAACGAATTCAGTATCGTAAATGATGTCTTTTAAAATTTTTATAATTTTTTTGCTTTTCATATATTCATTTTGGGGTGATTGTATATAATTTTTTTTATAGCTATTATTGAATAAACCTTTTGATTTTAAGATATTAATTATAGGATATTTATTCTCAGTTTTCATATACTCATATTTTGATTGATTTACAAAATTGTAAATTCTTCTATCTAAGAATGGGTTTCTAAACTCAACTGAATTAGACATACTAAATCTATCACACATTAATGAAGTTCTTGGTATTTTAAGATTCAAAAAATAACTAATTTTTTTTTCATAAAAATTTTGTTTAATGATTTTATTTTGATGTGTCTTATTTTGATTTGTATCTTTTAAAAAATTTTTATTATCAAACACTCTTCCATCAATTAATTGATTATCTTTAACATTTTTAAGTAAAAATGTTTTATAGGAACCAAAATGTTCATCTGCTCCATAACCGCCAATTAAAACTTTTATTCCTTTTTCCCTAGCTTTTTTACATAATTTGAACATGGCAATTTGAGGTAAACCACCGATAGGAAATTCATTAAACCTTATTAATTTCTTGAAATCGTTAAGAAGCTCTTTTTTTTTAAGATAGATTATTGAATGTTTAATTTTTAGTTTTTTACATATAATTTTTGCACTTTTAATTTCGTTTTCAAAATTTTCAAAAGCAAAAGTGAAAGCAGTCAGATTTTTAGATAATTTTTTGTTTTTATTTATTAAATACAATAAATACCTTGAGTCTGCTCCAGATGATAAGGCTATACCTATTTTTACTTTTCCAACTAAATGTTGATTAACAATATTTTCTGAAAAGGACTCAAATTCACTTGTTTGATTAAATTTTTTAAATTTTTTATGAGGTTTTTTAAGTTTTAAAACATTTCTTATTTTTGTTCTTTTGCCAATCATACTCCCTATGTTGCCTCCAACTAATTGTTTTATTGGCTTGAAAAAGGTTCTTTGATTATTTGAAAAATTATTTGTAAGTAAATAATCTTTAATCGTATCTTTGTTAAAAAATATTTTTTCATTATGAAATTTCAAAGATTGTAGAATTGGCTTTATTTCACTTGATAATATTAAATATTTTTTTGAGTCGAAATAGTATAATGGTTTTTGCATAAATTGATCCCTTCCAAAATAAATTTCGTTTGTGTTATCTTCCCATATTACGTAGGCATACATGCCTTCAATCTTTTTAATAAAATCTTCACCCCATAAAATAAATGATAAAAGAAATAGTTCAGTATCACCATCTGTTTTAAATTTATATTCAATTATATTGGAAATTTTTTTTTTTACTTCAGCTTTGTTGTATATTTCACCATTATAAACAATATTAAATTTTTTTTTTTTGTATCGAATGCTAAAAGGTTGTCTTGATTTATTGGTGACATCTTGGATTTTAAGTAAAGTATGAACTGCTAAAATCTCTCTCGTCTTATAAACTCCTTTGTCATCTGGTCCTCGATGAGATATTAATTTTAAAATAATATCAGAGTCAATAAAATCAGAATTTTTTTTATTATATTGAAAAAAGAAACCACACATTTAGATATTATTTCATTATCTTGTTGAATATAAATGTTTTTTTTTATTAAACCAAAAATATAAGAACAATAATCTAAATAAAAGATCATTATTAATTTTTCTATGATCCTTTATTTTATTAAAAATATTTTTTATATAATAATTATTATTAATATAATTTAATTTAAATATTTTGTTTCTATTTTTTTTAAATAATAAATATGTATCTTCTGAAAACCCAGGTTTGCCGATTTTTTTTTGCTTCAGAACACTCTTATCAACATATTTAGAATAAATTTTTCTTAAAATATTTTTATTTTTATTTTTATGAAAAAAAATATCTGAGTTTTTCATGAAAGTTCTATCAATCGTAATATGGTCTAAAAATGGTACTCTAGTTTCAATTGAGTTATTCATGGATATTTCATCTTCAGCACGAAGCCAGTATGGGATATGAGTTTTAGTTATTCTTAATTTCAAAAAATCTTTTAGAGAAATTTTTTTATTAAAATTGTTAATATTTTTGTTAACTTTCAACCAGTTTATAATTAGTTTATTTTCTTTAATTTTTTTTGTTAAATTTTTCTTATTCTCATTAAGAAGATATCTAAATGCATAATTGTAGCCCGCAAAAACCTCATCTGCACCATCACCGGAATACATAACTCTTATATTTTTCTTTTTAAAAAGTTTTCTTAAATAAAACTGATATACCCAATGTGATGATCTTATTGGTTGATCTAAATTTTGTGCAACTTCTTTTAATGAATTTTTAAAATTTATTTTTTTATTCGAAATTAAAAAAATTTTTTTTTTTCTTGATAATTTTTTTAAAGTTTTTTCCTCTAATTGGTTTTCTCCAATTAATGAAGCTCTAAATAAATTTTTATAATTATAATCAATGATATTACTATCCATTCCTCCTGAAAAAGGAATTGCAGATTTGTTTTTAAATCTATGTATATCAAAAGTCTCTTTCATCACTTTTCTAATATCATTAATATTAGTTGTTTTGGAATTATTAAATGTTTTAAGTTCCCAGATTTTAATTATATCTTTCTCATTAAAAGTATCTTTAAAAGTGACATAACTTGCTACTGGAAACGAGTAAATGTTCTCGAAAAATGTTTTATTATTAAGATCTAAATATCCTTTTTCAATATAATCATTCATTGTTTTTTTTTTTATCCTAAGTCTCTTACCTAGAGCGATCCTAATAGACTCTATTGTTGAAGCCATAATTATATTACTCTTATTTTTGAAATAAAATAAAGGTTTAATTCCTAATCGATCTCTCGCTATAAAGAAAAGTCTTTTTTTAAAATCATATCCAATAATGCTGAACATTCCTCTAAATAATTTAAGTGATGATTTCAAACCAAGGAGTCTTATTGCAGCTGCAACCACTTCTGTATCACTATTTGTTTTGAATCTTATTTTGTGTTTTTTTATGATGATTTTTTTTATTTTTTTAAAATTATATATTTCACCATTAAAGATAATCAATAAATTATCAAACTTATATGGTTGCATGGCATCATTTCCAGAGGTAATCTTAAGATAATTAAAACCCATTAAAAAATTTTTATCAAAATAAATACTTTTTTTGTCTGGTCCTCGAAATGATTGATAATTTACTGCATTATTTATTTTTTTTTTAAAAAAAAAATTTTTTTTTTTTAGATTATTGTTTTTAATAAAGAAAATTCCACACATAAAAAATTAATTAAATATAAATAAAGTCATTTAACATTATTAATGTTTCTATTCAAATATAGTTCAATAATTTAATTCTATCTTTTTTTAGAGTAATATTTTGCTAAAATTAAGTCTTCTTTAGTATCAATATTGATAGAATATTTATCATGTACTTTAATTCCAAAGACATTTTTTCCTACTATTGTGCCTTTTTTTAAGAGGGTTGCATTAAATAAATACATTGAGCCTGATCTTATAAAAACTGGTTTTAATTTTTGACGAGGTATTAAACTTTCATTTCGTAAATTCTTATTATAATTAACTAATTTTTTTTTTTCGAAAACCTTTAAGCGATCAGGATGTTCTTTAGATTTTGTAATTGTTATAACTGTATCGAATTTTTTTTTTTTTATCATCTTAAAACCTTTTTCAAAATCACTAATTTTTCTAAAAGGACAAGTTGGTTGTAAAATCAAAATAAAATCAAAAAAGTTTCCATACTTTTTTTGTTTATTTAGTTCATATTTTATTACATCTACCATCAAGGCACTATCAGTTGAAAATTTTTTTGGTCTTAGAGAAGTAAAAATATTTTTTATTTTTGAGGCAATTTTAATATATCCTTTTGAGTCACTGCTAAAAACAATCTTATCAATAAATTTTAATTTTTTTGCAAATTTAAGTGAATGTATAAATAAATTTTCACTATTTAATATTTGGATATTTTTATCTTTAATTGCTTTTGAGCCTTTTCTTGCTGGAACGATACAAAGAGTTTTCATTAAATAATATAATATATAATTTTAAAATTTTTTTCAGTGCATAAATCAAGCCAATTGAGCTATTAGTACTGGTCAGCTGCACACATTGCTGTGCTTCCA
>MDTA01011139.1_pt1 | contig 39329 bp, 41 predicted proteins | sample 811151 | NCBI WGS metagenome assembly MDTA01 (sample SAMN05326648, study PRJNA326480) | marine metagenome | isolation source: seawater | place: Indian Ocean: South | collected 2010
CGTAGTCTGCAATCTCTTGCCAGTGGTGGTGCCAATTGGCTCGAACGGCTTTAGCCTGCTCAAACTTGTGAATAATATCAGTAGGTTCCAACGCCCTGTCCTTCAAAGCCTTGTGTCAACAAGGTGTTTTGCATACCGCCCATCTGGTTCTCACGACGAGCTTGCAAGCGTCCCTGTTGTGATTGTTGCCGCAACTCTTCCGGCGACAAACCTTGTGGAGGAGTTGCAGTGGCGGGATTGGGGATATCAACCAGTCCAAGGACATCGTCAACAACCCATTCAAAAGCATCACTTAGCCAACCCATTACTCGTTCTCCAGAATGTCAAACGGGTCATATTCTGAGTTATCCGCAAACTCTTGGAAATACCCGTCAGCATCAGATTCAGACTGAGCGTATCGTAGCATCATAACGGCATATCTGGTAGCGGATTCGATGTCATCACGCTCAGCCACGATTTTTCCGTCTTTTCTGTGCAGCATCCGTTTTTCTTCAAACCACTGATCAAGGTGGCTGAAGACCTTAAATCTGCCAGTTTTCATACGCTCCAGAATGTCCATGGTGATCGGCTCTCGGGCCTGACCTCCACCTTTGTCATCGTCATATCTGGCAGATACGGGCAACATATTTGTGCCGTAATCTTCGTATTGGTCTTTCAACGCTTGACCACCGCCTTTGTCCCGAATCATGCCGTCGTGGGGCCAGGCCACTGGGATCCACTGGCCTCTTCTTTGGATTGCGACGGAGTGGTAGGCAGCAGTCTCACCAGACTTGCGGTAGCAGTCAGTCACGTAGACCACATCTGCGTCAGGATCGTATGCGAGCCATGCAGCCCCTGCGGGGTGGTCGATGCCGAAGTCGATTCCGCAGATGCGTCGGAAATACGCGGGTATCTCGAAAGGCTGACATTTGATCTCTTCGTCTGGAACGTTGTATACCCCACCAGAACCCATAAGCGGCACGCCAGCTGCCCGTGTAGCCCTTTCGTGTTCTGGATATGACATCAAGAGTCGGTTTCGCTCCTGCTCGTTTAGGTGTGGTGAATTGTCCCATGTAGCCGTGGCGTAAGAAATGCCGTCGCCGCCATCCAGAAAGTGCCGGACGATGTCTGACATCCCGAACAGAGGTGTCCGGGTAAACATCACGAGACCTTTTTTGTCTAGGACACGAGTTTGGCATTCGGTGAAAATGGCATGATCAGTCGGCTCTTCGTCAAGCCACACCCCGTGCCGGCTCACACCTTGAAACTTGACGTTGCCCTGCTCGTAGGACTTAAATGCAAGTTCACTGATACCGCCAGTAGCATGTTCGACTTTGACCGTGTCGATGACGTTTTGTACGCCGCACTGTCTGAAGTCAACGTTTTTGATAGTCCTTGCTGGTAGCCATCCGGTGCCATCTGGTTCCTTGGTACCAGGTTTCATGCTTCCTAGCAGGGCAAATTGACATACGTCTCGCGTCAATTCGTTGGTAGGGCCGGCAACAATCCATGACGTTGGTTCGTCAAACCGTTTGCCTTGCCACCAGTCTGGATAAAGGCCAGTTAGATGTAGTGCTACTTCAGCAGCAGCAGTCCGAGTCTTACCAGTTCGGTTGCCGGCGATTATTGCACGCTCAGGGTTGATCGACCCCTCATTGTGCCACTCGGCCTGCCAGTCATAGGGACCACCTTCCGAACCTTCCGAGGCAAGTCCCCCGTACTCAGTTTGAATGCGATTTTCGGAGTGTGCTTTGTTTAGCTCCTCGATCAACCGCAATGCTTCTGCTTCTATATTCAACCTGTCAACTCTTCTCGACGGATCTGCGCGGAACCCAGCATGTATTGACCATCGGCAAGCTCGCCGGTGCCACTAAATCCGTACATGGCAAATGGGTAGACGTTATGGGTATTCCCGTCACCGTAAGTTCCCAAGGTAAAAGATTGAGTGTAATCAACACGGTGATCAGTGATATTGGCAAGTGATTGTGCTTCTGCAATTACAAACGGAGTAGGTGTTTTCTTGTTACCAAGCATATCTGTCAGTGCGTTGCTTGGATCGCCGGTCCCCGTGCTCTGGTTATTGACTGTGCCTGATGCAAGACCACATGCCAACTTTCCAGAGCGAACCCCATTTTGGGCAAGAGATTTGACATAGTTCACGAGCTGCCAACGAATGTGGTAAGTGCCAGATTTCAAAGTCATGGAGTGATCTGTAGTATTTACATTCGAGCACCATGATGGCAACGGAGCAGTCGAATCGCCAATTTTAAGACCGACAGCATGATTTTGATAATTTTGCTGCCCACCAGCTGGACTTGTGTCTGAACCATAATCACAAGTTACCACAGATTGGCCATCACCGTTGTAGCCAAATGTCAGATTCATCTCTTCAGCAGCCAGACTAGTAAGTTGACTTAGGTTCACTGCATCTTTACTGGATACAGCATTTTCAACATTTTTAAGACGGGTGTCACCTCCAGTTGACCCCCCAAAATCGACTGCAGCATCCTGAATATCAATAACCTTTTGGCCATTGACAAAGAGTCCCATCGAGTCAGAAGCCTGGCTTGCAGCTCGGGTTGACCTAATACCTGTAGTCATCGCAGTTTCGTTACGGATTGAGAACTTGATGTCGTGGTCATCACCTGAGTTTCTTGCTGGACCCATGATGCACAAGCCAGTGTGGTCTGCGGTGTCTGACTGAGCAAGCAAAACTGTGTTTGATGGCCCTGAAGAGGGGTTTGTGACGCTGCTGGACTCCTGCACGTGCAGGCTTCCTTTGGCGTCGGTGCAGTCAACGTTGACGCCGACCCCACCTGATTCTGCTTTGATGTGTCCCGACGTCCCAACTCGAAGATCATCACCTACATTCACATCACCAGTCACAGTCACGTCACCAGTTACGCCCAAATCTCCTGCTGTGAATAAGTTACCGGAGGAAGCGGTGACAATAAATTTGTTGCTACCTACGACCAGATTGCCGTCAAGTTGCGAAGCTCCTGCAACGTCAAGATCAACACCAACGTTGACATCACGAAATGTGACATCGTCAGTTGTAGCCAAGCCAAGGGTTGATCTAATTGTGCCAGAATTTGACACGCGATAGACACCGCCAGCAACATCTACCATTTTGCCATTGTCAGCAGATGAGACAGTTGGAACACTGCCGCCACTTTCAGAACCAGTTGGGCCTGTAATATTGACGTTGCCTGAGCCGTCAGTAGTAACGGTGATGTTGGTGCCAGTTACAGTTTGGATGGGTGCAGCCGCAGAAGCACGAGCGTTGGTGTGGTAGAGGTTGGTGCCCTCTGCAATGTCGCCTGTATCAAGGACTACCGCGCCGGTTTCACCGTTGACCGACTGAACTGGTGCTATGTCAAACACAGCCCCTGAAAGCTGCTCGTAGTTGACTGCATCTTTGGGGTTTTGTCCATTTGCAACGTTAGTGATCTTTCGTGATCCAGCGTCGTAGTTCAAGCCACGTGTTGTATCAATTCCAAGACTTTGTTGAGCAATGGCTGTAAGCTTGTCAAACTGGTCCTCTTGTGCCTCTGCGTCAAACGTAGAGTTAGCTTGCAAATCTGTGGATTGAGTCAAAGCCACCACACGAATAATCTTCAGATTTGAGCTGCCGGCATCGTACGAGCCGTTGAGTTGCACAGAACCAACGGACCCAGAGTTTGCCCCAGACGGCGTGTATTGGTCTTGAGCTGTGCCCTCGGTTAACACAGTGCCGTTAAGAATGACGCGAAGCTCAGAGTTGTTAAAAAACTGATAGTCCAACGTAAACGTAGGATTGGTAGAGCTTTCTGTACTGAACGTGTTTTGGAATGTAAGCTGGCTAACTGTCATTGTTTATAATCCCGGCAGGGTGTCTACTCTCGGTGGCTCCATACGTTCTGGGCCCTTTCGATCATCTTCTAGGCTTTCTCGCACTGCCCCAACTACGTCACTGAAAGGCAACGCTCTTAGATTACCACGAGCCAGCGAGATGAGCAAAGCCAATTCAGCTGCCGCTGCAACCCGTGTTCCGGCATCTGCGTCATCTCCTGAGATAGTTTGGACCAGACTACCAATGCGAGCCTGGGCTGCCTCTCCCACCGTTCGGCCGGAGTATTGGTCCATAAGTCCAGTCATCTGCATCATGAATCTCAGTGTATTGAAACCGAATACGTCTGCGGTTCCTGTACCACGACTCAAAGATTCTGCTAACACGTTGTCCAAATCCAGAGCATCCTCGTCGCCATAGATCATTTTCTTGAATTGGGCAATCATACCGATACCCATGGCGAGACTGACAAATTTCATCAACTCTCTTTTTCTTGTTGGGTTGCCATTTGGGTCTCCTCCATACCCAACGCCGGTAGCTGATTCGTCATAGTCAACTCGGCCACGCCGTGCCTCGTCACGCATTTCCTCTGCTCTAGCGTCTACAGCCTTTTGTCCAAACATTTCCTCTAGCATGGTTTCATCAGACATACCAGCTTCTTCAGCGGCAGCTCTTGCCTCATTAATAGCTAGTTGAGCTTGTTCTTGATAGAACCCAAGAATACTTTGTTCGTAATCCTCTAACCTGCCTTCTCGCCTCCGCATGCCGGCATTACGGACTGAAGTAGCCATGACTCGGTCAGGGGCAGTTCTAAACAAGTTGCCAAGGGCAATAAATGGATTTTTTCTGGCCAATGTACGTACGAAGTTGGCGTGAACAATATCACCCATCGGTTGCGTTTTGTTTGCGTAATTTGTTTTAGCATTAACAGCCTGATACAACGGCAACTTGCCAAAGTCTTCGACAAAGTCATATCCACGGCCCATGCCTCGACGTGTAGGACCTGTTGCCACAGTCATTGTTCCACTTGCAGTCTCAGTGATGTCCGGGTTGATTCTGTTGCGTACCAGTACCATGGGACCGTGCTTGTCAATCGGCACGCCACGATCAAGCAAGTTTTGTTCAGTTTGACGGAACAGATCGTTGATTGGCCGCCCGTTGACATCATAAAACTCCCGTTCTGCTCCTGCAGCGCGGCTGTCCCACCACTCGGTAAACTGACGGAACACTTCGTGTTCAGACGCATGGTTGATCTTGGATCTAGTTCTAAAGTCATTCATTGCAATACCACTGAGGTTTGCAAAGTTGTCCAGCACTCGTCCTAGCCTAGTATCTGCCTGACCTGCAACAAGCCGGCCAATGTTCTGGTTACCCAGTTCCATGTCAGCAAAAAGCACCAACGCACTTCGGTCAACAACTTGCCTAGCCAAGGCGTTGTGATTAAGCATGCGCCGCCCTGCATTACCGCTTGGGCCATCGAACAGTGGCGAATCAAATGGCAGTCCTAAAAAGTACGAAGATATCCCTGATCGCATGCCCTCGATAAAAGACTGGCCGGTGTTAAAGAGTGTCGTGTAGACAAAACTCATTGGCACGTTTTCAGTTGCGGACAGTCTGCCGCCAAGGGGCAGGTCACGGGGGTCATACAGGGCTAATGCTGCATCAAGAGACATGGCCTGGTATGCAACGACCTGCGGGGCTGCAATCGAGTTCAAATTAACTCTCTGTGCTACACCAATAAACTGATTGATCATTGTGTTCATAGCACCCTCGGCACCACGTGTGGCATACAAGGGAACAGCAGACTCACTAACAAACATGTTTCTTACTGCCTCATTCACTCGTTCCCACAAGATAGAAGCCGTTGTTGATTTGATTGCATGCGAAACTGAAGGGTCATTCAACACACGTGAGTATTCTGCCATCCAGCCGCCCAAGCCATACAACGCAGCTTGCTGTTGCACAGTACGTGGGAAATCTCTAAAGAACCCATCAATAGATATTGGGAATTCCATTTCCCCCCTTGCACGCGACCCCGTAATGTCTTTACGTTGTGCCAAGCCGCCAATCGTTTCTGCAACGTCACTTCCACCCATGACCTCATCAGCAACTTGCTTGATGTCAACAGCTTCGTCCTCTGGTCCAACCTTTTTACCCTGAGTGCGTCTACGTCGTGGCACGTGAGAAGCCTTCTCGCCACCGGGTGGCAACACCCCCATTGGTGCATTTTCTACTGCAACTCTGTCTTGGAACTCCAAGAACATCTTTCTGAGCTCTCCCGTGTTAAGGATGACGTGAGCTTCTCGGATAAATCTTTCGATGCCACCGGGGCCTACTAGTTCTGGCCTGCCCGGAACGTCTTCTGGGTTAATTTGTTTCTTCAGCCCGTATTTTGCATCAATGTCTTCGTAAATCTTTTTGAGCTCAACCAACGTGTCTCGGTCAAAAGCAATTGATGTGTTTTCAGTGTTGCCGCCGGCCTTGTCGCCCCGCAACAACAACTGTCTAAAAGTATCGTCATCAGTAAGCAAGAGGCCAAGTTTGATAGCCTGCTCGCCAGACAACTTAATACTTTCTCGTGGACCTTCGACCATTACGCCATCTACGTCAGCAAATGTAGGTCCAGTCAGCGTATAGCCAATGTCCTTGTCTTCCAATTGAGAAATAACATCAAGCGTCAGACCCAAACCTTTCTGCAAAGCTTGGGTAGATTCAGACAGCCCAATCATCATGATGGCTGTTCGCTCACGTGCCTTCTCAGTCTCAAGGTAAATAGCATTGTAAAGAGGTGAGTTTCTAGACCCGGCAAGTCTTTCTACAAGCTCAGGCATCGAAAGATAGAAGAAGTCAGGCAAGATCCCGGGGTCTTTTGCCATTCTGCCTAATGTGCCAAGCCCTTCTTCGATCTCGGCAGCACTCAATTTGCTGGCTTCAGCGTAGAAGCCCTGCTCCAACCCAGCCATAACATTTGCTCTAATTTCAAGAGCAAATGCTTGAATGCGTTGATCTCTTTGCCGTTCGCGTAGTGCGATTTGCTCGTTGGCTATCTTCTTTAAAGTCTCCATTTCATCACGGATTTCAGTCAAATACCCAACGGGATCAGCATCTATAACGTCTTGGTATGTTGGCTGCGGCTCGTTCTTTGTTGGTTTCTTGCCAGACAATGCAAAGTCTTCGATTGATTGACGATCCAGCAGTTCCAGTTCTCGACCAAATTGGATACGCACGCTTTCTGGGAAGTAGGCACCAGATACTTCTAGCTCGTCAATAAATTCTTTCAGTTCATTAAGTTTGTCTACGTTGATTGGCCCAAAGTGCAAGCCAGGCTGGATGCCAGACTCTGTTTCTTTTGGACCAAACACTTCGTCAAACAACGCGCTTACTTCTGGAGTCATGCGCCCGCGTAGCTCAGTATGCAAGCCAAGAGTTTGTTCAATAAGCAAATTGGTCTGGCGGATCTCATTCTGCCGCAACGCTTCGTACAAAGCTTTTCTAGCTTGCTCCATGTTGTTTGCTTGAAACAACCCTGAGTCTACTAGAAGCTGTGCACGTTCAGTGCGCGTACCTGGGGTCGAACCGCCGGGTCCACTTCTTATTTGTTCAAGTTCAGCCTCAGCTGCTTCTCGCCCTTCAAAGAGGCCCTCAAAGTTCAATTCATCATCGACTACCAAGATTTCTTCGTCGCGTTTGGTTTTCTTGTTCAGAACAATTCGGCCATCTGGTGTTATACGTGCACCATACAAAATGGCAAGTTGGCCTAGACGCTTGAACTCTTGCAACTCTAAGAATTCCTTTGCCTTAGCTTTGCTCATCTTTTTGGCAGCTTCTTCGGCATTTTTCTTCTGTTGTTTGAGTTCATCAAAGTCGGCTTTGAGATCATTGCGAGCTTGTATGCGGCCTTCCCTAAAAGCTGCCATGGTCACACGCTCTAGCTCTTGCAGCTGCCTGCGTAGTCCCTGTTGTTGTTTTTTCTGCTCGCCAGCTTGTTTGACACCAGTAGCTCGATCAATTGTCCGTTGCACATCTCGACCCAAGGCAGGGTTGCGTGAGAAGGGTCGCAATCTGACGCCGGCTAGTGTTTCCCAATCTTCTTCACTACGCCGATAGTTGTATCGGTAGTTACGGCCGGCATCAATACCTTGTTGAATTTCTGGTCGGTCGATTTCAAACAAAGGACCGGGGCCAACCTCAGTGTCGTTGATTCTAACGCTCAACACTTCGATCATTTCGTCAAGAAACTCAACAAGGTTGTCAAGTTTGTTCAACTCGCCCCGGTTAGGCACTTCATACTTTTGCCGCTTCGTTTCTGCAGTTTCTTTTCTAGGTGTCCACCAAGGCAAATTCCTAAGATTGGTTACAGCTCGATTATGCCAGATGTTCATCCCAAGCGTTTTTATCTCAAGCCGGTAGTCTGCATCGCCTCCGGGCCGTCGCGACTCCGCCGTAATAGGTTTGCGGCCTTGCGCTTCGATAAATTCTTTGGTGAATCTGAGTGCTCGCAGCATGTCTGCAATGTCATTTTTTGACATACGAAGCATTGGAGAACGGTTGCCATCAACCATGAAAGCATCAGACATGGTTGTAAGCTGCGGCTCAACAGGCATGGTGTTGTGCGTAACAAGAAGTGCCAGGCCGTCATCGTTGACTTGGATATCAGGGAAGCCTAGTTCGGCAGCCTGCTCTTGAGTCAGTTTGACTACCTCAACGTCCATGGCTCCTTCCATCACGCTGAACACGTCGCCAGCTTGCAATTGCTCTTTCGTAACAACAATATCCCAACTTGTGTAGTTAGGGTCATATGCTTTGCGTCGGTCAGTAGTTCCGTCGTCTTTTTTCTGCGCTTTACGTTTTTGTTGCAGACGTGCAGCTTCCAGACCCATGTGTTGTTCAAGAGTCATGCCGCCCGTGTTGTTAGCAATTGTTCGCCCAGCAAAAGTTTGCCCAAACGGAAGGGTTACCCCGCCTGCGGATTGTGGCATCGCGGTGATGTCAGCAGCTTTGGTACTGCTGTCCAACAACTCCACCAGCTGGGCCAAACCAGTTTCTTTTGGCAATAACCCACCTTGATCTGCAGGCGTACGCATTCCATCGAAATCTCTGCCTCCTACTCTTGAAGGTATGATCTGAAATTCGACTGATGCATTAACGTCACGCATTTCTACAACTTCGATGCCAAGCTCGCTTTTTAAACGTCGCCTGAGCCTAGTTGTAGCATCCTTACTTGTATTTCCAGTCAGACGTTGCAGAGCCTGAAACACGTCCTTTGCCATCTTCGAGCCAGACGGAACTTGCCGAACCTTCGATCCACCAGCTTCGGGTGTTCTTGATTCAACCATTGGCCGGTCACCGAAGACAGCTTTCATCGCATCAGCTCGATTGCTTCGTTGCAAAGCAGTAAGAGGCTCAATCAAACCTTGCAGAGTTCTGCTATGTGTAACTCTGCCACGGTAGGGCGACTGTCGTGATGGCAAAAACAACTGCCCGGGCTGGAAGTAGTTGATGTAGTTATCTTGAAAGTTTCTGTTGCCGTAAGCCCCAGTCCTATCACGCTGAATCATTGCTTGTGGCGTGAAATATGGTGCTCTGATACTTTCGCCTGCGTTTGTGCGTTTTCTAAACGTCTCAAATATGGCAGCAATGTCTTCTGCACCTGCAGTACGCATAACGTCAGGTTTGGACAAGATTACGTCTGCAAAAGCTTCAACAAATGCAAACAAAGACATTGTGCCTTGCATGATGTTGCGTTCGCGATCTGTCTGCTTTCTACCTTGCTCTCCCGGCAAAATGTCTGAGTTGCCTAGGGTTACAAAATTTTCTCTGGTGGACTCAGCTGTCATGCGTGATTCACGCAGGACATTGTCCAAAGTAAACCTTGGATCTTGGCTATGTGCATCCGTGTAGCTGCCGTCTGCAAGGTCTGACGTTGTGTCTGTAACAGCATCAGCTGTCTCTAGGTATGCAGGGTCTGCCTTTGCTTTGTCATCAAACCCAGAGTTAGATGGTTTGGCCGGCGGCTCTGTGCCACCAAGTGGGAAAAGAGATCCCTGTGCACCAGTTAGCGGGTCTGCAAAATCTGTGTCTGGGTTCCGTGGTACGACTGAGCCCGCTTCCCCATCGACAGGATCTGGCAGATCAGTCGGATCATCATCAGCTTTTGCAGGTTTGCTATCTGGCTTGGGTTTCTGCCCTTCAAAATCAAAGAAAAATTGATCTGACAGGTATACCCCACCAAACCTGCGCTGATGTTCTAGCAGAGACGCCAAAGCAGCTTGTGGGTTTTCTTTGATTTGTTCAGCAGATGGCAACACTGGGTAGGCACCCATCTGTGGACGATTTTGTCTCATGAGATTCTGCACAGCTTCTGCACGCTTTATTGCGGCAGTAAGTTCCTCTGGACTCATCTTGCTGTTTGGGTACAGAATGCTGTTGATGGTCGGCTCTACTTTGCGTACGCCATGGCCTGGAAACCGCTTGTTGCGTACTTCAATCATGTAGTCCCTGAGCAAAGCTAGGTGCTTTAACTCCTCCGGCTTGTAGGCCAACGCACGCGGCCCAGTCCCCAACAAGTCATCAAGATTTTGAATTGCACTGTTGAGCGTTGGTTCATCTGCAGCCTGCAGTGCGTGCAAGTTTTCGGCAACCGTTCTATTACGTGACCGCAGCAAGCCAAGCTTGTCAGCCTCTTGCAAATTAAATGCCGTACTTCTTGTGGCCTGTTGGAACATACGCCTTTGTATAAGGTCAGGGTTTGTCCCTGCTGGTGCTGCAACACCCTCTGGCGTAACGGCAATCCGTGAATCCTGTGTAGCAGCCACTCCAGCCTCTTCAATAGCAGTGCCCTGCATGCCTGCACTGTTACTAATTTTCTGTTCTCTGGCCATCATGTCGCGGCGACCAGCTCTGTATTGGAATGGCAGTCCTGCACCAAACAAGAACAAGCTCATGCCGGCAAACACGCCGCCTTGGTGCAAAGCAGCTTCTGCGTCAATAAGTTGATCTACTTCTCGTCCTGCAATAGTGTCAATGCCGGCAATGATTAGATCGCCAAGTATTCGTTCAGTTGCACCGGCAGCAAAAGATCTGGCACCCACTTGCCCTGCAGCTACAGCAACACCCCGTTGAGCCTGCGTACGAGTGATGTAATCAACAATTTCTGCTTCTGCTGTTGCCGAGGTGCGTTGAACACGAACTGGTGTTTGCGTGCCACGTTTGGCTATCTCACGGAATGTTTTTTCAAACCATTTTTTCTCCATAAAAGACACTAGTTCTTCAGTGGTAACAGAACCTCGCTGGAACAATGGAACTAGTTGTTTGCTTGCAGCGTCAAATGAGTTTCTGAACCAACTCATAGACCTCATGTATTCATAACCCCCAGCCATGGGTTTCTTGACAATTTCAGGGAAAGCAGTCAAAAAAGTAGCAAGCAGGAACGAGCGAACAGCTGCTTCCGTGTGTGCAGCTTCAGCGTCTTTCCCGCCTTCTAGAGCCGCGTTGTACTCATAGTCGTAAGCTGATGCAGACATTGTTGCAACACCAGCCGGCAGACCTAAAAGAAACGGTGCCACATGACCTGCAAAAGTTGTAACCCCTGCAGCAGAATCAACAAACAGGTTTATTCCTTCAGCCAACAAGCTTTTGGCATCAGCATCTCGCAGATCTCCGTCTTCCGCCAAACGTCTCTGCAGACGTTCTTGAAACAAAGATCGATACCTTGAGTAAAACGTATCTTCTAGCCTTACAGGGGAAGGAGCAGTAGCTTCTTCAAAAGATTCAGCATCTCGTGTTGCTTGTTCAGCAAACTGCGCTCCGCGAAACTCCAGCATGGCAAGGACACCCATCAAAGGGTCAAGCACCTCGTACCCAGTTCTGGTCCATGCACGAGCAGCATTTTGCCCCATCTCGTACATTTCATAGTCGTTTAGACCAGTCACACTCTGGAAGATGTGTCGGCCAGAGCTAGTGCCTCGCCGCTTGGCTGTACCCCAAGGCATGACAGGCTCATTGGGATCGTATGGATTTACGTTGCCAGAACCTTGGCCCATACGTACAAGTTCGTCCGGGCTGTTTTCGTCAAACAAAGTGTCGAGTTGGGCAGAAGATCCAACAAAACTGTGCCTAGTGGGCAGTTTGCCAAATATAGAATTTACCGTGCCTGCTTCGCCACGCATAATCATGGCGTGATCGCGTGCATCGTTTATCTCCTGCTCGTATGGAGTGACCTCGGTACGGTCCATGTATTGACGTAGCCGAGCGTATGCATCGTTAGCATCGGCGTAACCGCGAAGATCTTCGTATGAAAATCCACTCATGATCTTGGACTCACCACATTAGGCCAACCGTGTTCGGTGATGATTTGTGCTATTTCCATTTGCATCATGGTATCAGATGCACCAGGCCCCAGCCGTTCTCGGGCCTCCATCGAGAATGCATCGATCAGGTGTCCTTGGACATCTATTTCCTCTGGAGCCAGAGCCCCGTCCTGTGGCCGCCACTCGAACTGTGGGAACGCAGGGTTAGGCCGCAATTCAGGTGTGCCTCGTGTATCTGATGGAGTCACACCAACTGGCTTCATTTCACCTTCAATAACTCTAAGCTGAACTTCAAATTTGCTTGATCCATCTATATCAACGTAAGGGACCGAATACAACTGCCCTTTGGAATCTCGCTTGACTCTCATGCGAGAGTAAGCCGGTCTATGGTCAGTTCTATTGATGCCACTTGACGCAGGATATTTATCCAACTTAAATGCTCCAGATTTGCCATCATCAGACAACTCTGTGTTGATCCTAATGAAATCTCTAAAGACCTGATTTGGCTTGCCGTCAGCAGTCTTCATTTCAGGATACAGCTCGACCACATCAAACGAGCCAGACATGCCATAGGCAAACATGCCTTGAACCCCTCTTCTCTCCATTGTTATCCCACGTGACTCTCTTGAGTAGCCTATCCCAGCAAACACGTTACTTTTGGTGTCCATGATCGAAGGCACAAACACCAGTCCTTCAGATGAGTCTTTTGCAGCTGCTGCCAAAGCTTCTTCATATGCAGGCCCTGCAGACATTGTCATACTGTTTCTTGCCAAGTGGTACGACAATCGTGAATAGAAATAATCTCTTCTTGAACCCATGACTTTGGCATCGATTCGCATGTATGCCGCCCGTGCATCTTGATTAGTTTGACCTCTGAAAATTTGGTCCACGTACCCAATAGTGCCGTCAACATCCATGATCTGCGGTTTGAAGCTTGTTCGGTATTTAGGGTCAATTGTTAAAGTTACTCTTTCGCCGTTTGGTCTAGTCACTTCAACTTGGTTGGGCAGCGGTGTATTTGCAAACACCCCGGCAATTTCTTCTTGGGTTTCTAGCTTGCGAACACCCATGACAACTTCAGAAGCACGCACCAGACTTTGCACGCTTTCTGGGTTTTTCAACATACTTGCAACATCAGGTTCGTGACCACTGCCAACCAGCAGATCTATAACAGCTTTCATGCCGGGCCCGAGTGCGTTACCGATTTGAGCACTAAGTTGCACAAACCCGTCATAGCCTGGGCTACTGGGAAGCAAAGGCCCCTCGCCCGGCCCCCTCAGAGCCTCGTACATATTTAGAACGTGGTAAAGATTGCCGGCCTTGATATTTGATGCCAAAAAGTTGAATTGTTCTGGCGGTAGAATCGTATCGTTTTCTAGAAAAATTTTAGCGGCCTGTCCGAAGTTGTCAGTTCTGCCAGCAATCATCCGTTCAAAAGTTGCTGCCTGAACGTCAGGTCCACCTTCTCGCAAAAGGTCAGCAATAGTTCTTTCAGGTGTTTCTTCGGCTGGCGTGCCGTCATCATTTACTTCGAGTTCCGCTTCGAGCATTGTGTTGGTAAGAGCTTCATTTAACTCAATGTCTCGTCTAACATCATCCTGCCCCAAATCGCTGATTTGCCTTCGGACTCTAGTCAAAAGTTCTACTGCGGTTGCGTCTGTGTTGCCAGACAAAACAATCTCAAAGTGCTTAAGTTTGTTTATTGCCGCTTCGTATTCTTTCCTAGACAATCCTTTGTCAGTTCTACTTTGGGTGTCAATGCTGTCGAGGAAACCAGATACTACTGGTGCAAAAAAACCATTGAGTGGCGTTTGACTATCTGGTATAGGATCAATACCAGGGTACTGAGACAATTGTTGTGTGCCTTCCGATATCGCCGCAAGTGTTTCTCTAAGGTCTTCTGCGTTTAAAGATTCACCAGTGGTAAGCGACAAAATTTGTTTCGCAATCTCTCCGGCAGCCTCTTGGTTACTCCTTATTGCTTTGGGCACAGCAACTCTGTATACACGCTCTTCCCTCACATCTACTTCTCTTAACATCGCAGTACGCAAATCGCCGTCCCGCAAGCTACGAGCTTTTGTGCGTGCTGCCTCAAAAGCCGTAGAAGTCAGTGGTGCTCCGCCAAGGGACTCTCCTAGCTCAAGTGCTCGCTGGACTTCTGATACATCAAAGCTTTCAAAAGCATCCTCGACCATAGTTGGCAGTCGTGTGCCCAGCAACGCTCTATGCTTACTAATAAAGTTGGTGTAGAGTCTTTTAGCATCGTCAGGAGTTATCTCACCAGATCTGATCTGGTCTGAATAACTGTCTGCAGTTTGGCCAGCAGACAAATCGATTGCCGCAATGATTTGTTGCTTTGCAGAAGTCTGCGCCTTGTTTGCGTAGCTCTCGTACTCAGAATTGATCTTAGTTAAGACCTCATCTAGCTTGTCAGTGGCTGAGTACCTAACAGTTGCGCTTTCAACAAGCCTATCACGCAGTGTTCGCATCTTGCCAAGCCATTGATCGGGCGGCACAGATTCCCCTTGTTCGGGCTGCTCAAGTGCATTCAACTCATTTTGGAACAGTTCGGTAAATCCAACAGCGTCATTAGCAACATATACGTCTAGCTGCGCTTCGTAGGCTTCCGCAACAGCTGCATCGCGGGCCTCTTGGGTCTTTTCTTTGCGTTTAGTTATGTCAGCAATAATTGAAATGGTTGAGTTGATAGCTTGAGAGGGGTTTGCCGGCTGCCCCGGACCTCTAGTCATAGGGGGGTCTGGCAAGTTAACGCCTCGTCCTGACAGGAATTGTGTTGGAATCTCTTTCATAAGAATGCAGCCGCCGTAAGAATTGACCCGCTCAACAAGTTAAATCCAGCACTCATAGCCTGTTGTCTCGCCTGGTTTTGCGCATCTGCCATAACAATCCTGGCTTGATACTCGGATGTAAAATACTTGTAATCTTCCATGAACGCAGCTTGACCCGCATCTGCAGCAATCACTTGACTGACCCCGCCGACCTGAGCTGAAACCCCACTTGCAATAGCACCAGCTCTAGCCTTGGCCGCAATAATCTTTTGCGTACGACTGTCCATCAGCTTTTGCAAAGTGGCTTTACGCCTAATCATGTCGGCATTTGACCGGCCAGCTGCAAGAGTGGCTTTTGACGCTTCTTTCTCAAGGGTGCCTTGGAAAAGCTTGCTTACGCCCATTCCCAAAGCTGTCAGGTTTACGTCTTGCCCAGTCCCAAACACGTCCTTTGCAATGACAGCTTCGCCAGAGCTGGCGAGGTTGATACCCATAGCTGCCAAGTGCTGACTAAGGCCAGTGTCGTTAGGTCTCTGAGAACCGACAACGCTATCTACTGCAGGCAGTTGCCCAGAAACATATCGTGAGTAGTCCCCTGCAGTTTCAAACCCAAGCCGGCCTGCGTAATAATCATCGCCCCCCAGTGCACCTGCTGAAAGAATTCCAACACCCATCAGCTCACCCCTCCAGCATCAATCTGCATTGCAACTGAGCCAACTTCAAACCGCAACGGCTCTTCATGTTCGATAGTCAAGGTAGGGGAGTCGCTGCTGGATCCAGCAACGCTGTGTTCAATAACCCCTGTGAACTCTGGTGTTAGCTTACTCATGCTATCGCTTGGCCTTCTGTAGAGCAGTGCACTGGTTGAGTCCTGGCCGCACTTGCCACCTGATGAGTTTACAAGCCGCAGGAACGCCTTGACAATCCTTTTCTGGATTGAGTGGTCAGCTGCGCCACGTCTCACCGCACCTGTAAGGTTTTGGATAGGTGCAGTAACAACCTTGGCAGTGTACGGAAAGCCCACAAACAGCCTGCCTTTTCCTGCTGGGGCAGTCAAAGTAGATGGCAAGGTCACGACTCCATCGGCATCAGCAGACAACCCTGTGGCCACCTGATAGGTTCGCGTTGACTGGTCGTAGACGCATGCTGCAATGCCTGTCAAAAACTTGAAGAACTCTGGCTCTAGTGTGACGCTCGATGGCAATACACCGGGTTGCAGTTCTGTCCGATCAGCAAAATCTAAGAAATGCGTAGGCTCAGTTACTGTCTTTGCCGAGAAATCAGACTGAGTAATTTGGTTGTCATAGTCATCCAGTACCGAAGCTCTTGTAATAAAAAACTGAGTGATTGGCGAATCAATATTTTTACTGAGCAGACGATATTGGAAGTTGGTACGAGTTTCATAAGCTGTGGCCAACGATTTGATTCTGGTTGCAGTGCTATTCTGCAAGGCAAAAGTTTCTCTTGTAAATGCGTTTACCCTAGTGTTTGGGTTGTAGTAGAACGTTACAACCCCACCATCTCGTTGAATCATTGTGATTTTTGGCTTGGGCACATTCTCACTAGTCATCTCTACCACAGTTCCACCTGCACGTTGGAACATATGTTGAGCAGTGATACTGACCTCGTTAGTAGTGTATTTTTCACGGTTGTTGTTGTACGAAACCGCGTACACACCTTTACCATCAGGCCCAGAAAACAGGGTCACATCTTGCAAGCTCTGGGCTGACACTCGGTCAACGCATCCGATACGAGACTGTCGGTTTACGGAGAAAGATGTGGGCGTGATCGCGAGTCCTGCACCGCCGCCACCCTGGATGAGGAAGACGTTACTTCGCGTAAACGCGAGCAGTCCCCGTTCGTCCGCAACAAACGTCTCCACGGGCTCAGACAGCCCTGCATCGAGCGCAATATCCAATCCATCAGTGTCAACGATGACGGCTGCATCCCGTCGATCTGAGAACCCGCAGTCAATTTCCTCGAATCCATTGGTTGGGAAATCTGCACACAAACTTGTTCCAAGGAACTCGTTCGGGAACTCTTGTTTGCCCCATCCGTTGGTTCGAGTTGCAAAGATGCGGTTTGGGTGATCGACGAGCGAGAAGAACCAGCGGCCTTGGAAAAAGGTTGATGCCGATACCCCAGAGTTGACGTTTGCACCGATAAACCATTCACTTGATGCGAAGTCCTTTTGATCGTCCTGGCCATCGATTTTCTTTGGCGGGATTGTCCACCTAACAATAGCCGAGTTAGTTCTTTTGAATTCAGCCACACCAGCATCATTAGTAGTTACATAGCTCGGGTTGGCGACAATGTAACCAGAGGCACGAGCGGTGATGGCAACACCATCATCGTTTTGTGATCTGTAGGCAATGGCAAATGGGCTGCCGATTTTCAAATTCTGCAGCGGTGGGTTGGTGTTGTTGGGGTGGTTCGGGTCGCTGCTGAACTCCCACCTGATCTCAGCCAGCCCGCCACCTTTCATAAAGCTTTCTCTCAGTTCTTCTGACAAGATGAAGTCACCGTTAGGCGAAGACGGATACACACCCTCTTGCTCGGTCCAGTTAAGTTCTTGCCCGTCTCCAAGACGTATGTCTCTGTCTGGGCAACCTTCTGGTCGGCCGGTGGGTCCGTCTGCGGGCTGTTTGATGTGAACCACGTAGCACTTTTTCACGTCCGACACATCGCCGTTTGCAAAAACGTACGGGCCGTCAACAAAATTTGCAGCGGCCGGCACAAATGCGCCAGCAAGAGTGTCATCGCCTTTACGAATAATTACTTGTGGGTTGCTTGGATAAGGCCAGCTTTGGATCGCAAGATTGCCAGAAGCCGTAAGATCATGCGTCAAGTTGGGCTGGTTGCCATAAAAATCTTGACCCGCAAAGGCACCTATCAAGCCATCGATGCTTATATCGCCATCTGATAGGTTACGGATGTTATTGCCAGAACCTTCAACAACTACCGTATCTCCGTCTGTAAACGTCCTCTCGTATGTCAGAATGCCGTCATATCTGGGTGCGTAGTACCAGCCATTTACATGAGCCCCATCCCGATAAACCATCGAGTAGTTGTGAAACTTGTAATCGTTGGCCCCAACATCGGATGCCTCTGGAATCGCATTATTTGGCAAGTCTACGACTGACCCACTTGCCAACTCCTTGTCAAATTGCGGCAGCTCAAGCGATGAATTTGCAATCACATACTGTTGGTCTGCATCGAATGCCCATGTCTCAAGACCCTGCGAACAGGTGACAGAGTTTGGATACTGACCAACTACTGCATTAATCTCTTGAGTTGCACTGTTAGGCACGAAGTTTGAACCGGCTCGTTTCTCAACTGTGCCGGCACCAGTGACCGCCATGTTTTCAATGCTTGATGCAAGGTTGTAGTAGTTGTCCAGATCTGAACGTGAGAACGTTGACGGGCTGACCTCACCGCCGGTGAAGTTAGTTGCGACAAGCGTACGTACGGTCATGAGGCACCGCTATCAATACGTCTGAATGGCTCATCGACCAGGCGTGACTCCACCAGATAGGACGGGTCGTGGCTAACGTCAGGCGGCGACTCAAGGCTGTCAGTGACCCGAGCCTCCATCAGGGCCTCTTGATACCCCTGCTCCATACGGACGAACACAGACTCATCACCTACCAGTGCTTTGGCCACGTCAGCTGCCACCCGGTATGAGAATGCTTTGACAAACAAGCCGTCATACAAGCTGGCATCTTTCTCATCCGCGATGTAGACAATCTTCATTGGTGTCTCATTGCTTACCAAGGTACGGCCTTCAATGCGGAAGTCAGTGGACAGCGAGTTCAGACGCTTGAGCTTCAAGAAGTCTGCCGGCAGGTTGTAGCTGTAGTCGTACGCGAACGCTGGCCCAGTGGCATTCTGGGACAACTGAGCACGTTTGGTGGCAAAGTTCCAAGAGCTGCTACGCAGGACAGAACGTCTTGCATCTTCGTAGACGATACTGATGGCTTCCGCCCGAGCATTGTCTTCGGACAGGCTACTGATTTTTTGCTGACCCAAACGGATCAACGCAAGGTTCGCAATGGAGATTTCGGTAGCCATGGGAAATATCGCCGGGGGCCAGAGGCCCCCAGCGACACAGGAGGAGGTAAATTAGTCGAGCGTGTACTCGACGCGGAACGCGATGGTTCCAGAACCAGCGGTAGCAGCATCGACCTTGACCACAAGGATCAAGTCCATTTGCTTGCCATCATCTGCAGTCTTGCCGGCACGTTCCCATGCGAACTTGTGGAAGTCGTTGGGGTTAGTGCCACCAGTGATGATACCAACAACGTTGGTATTCATGTTGGTCACTGGAGCTTGGAACTGCGTAAGACCGTCTGCATAGCAATCTTCATCAAGAAGAGTGCCATCAGTTTCCTGCAGACCAACGTTCATGGAAAGCTCTGCCGAGCCATTGGTATCCAAGTCGCCACCGTGTGCGAAGTAAATACCGTGAACGCGAGCTGCCGAAGGAAGACGGCAGATACGGTGCTTATCTTCTGAACCATCAGTTTGGGTATCTACGTCAGTAGATGCCAAGGTGAGAAGGCCAGAGATAACACGCACTTTGCCACCCTGTTGGGAGACGTGCTGGATGTCATTAGCATTGCCGTCCGAGTAATCGTTAGCAATGTTTCCGTAAAGAGTTGAATCAGCCATTGGATGAGACTCCTATCAAACCGTTGCAGCCTGAGCACCACCGAAGTCGGATTCGTCGCAAGTGATTTCAACCACTTTCTCTTCTTCCAACCGCGTTGCACCAATGGTCATGCAGTAATAGATGTATGTCGAGAACGCTTTATCAGCACGTTCTTCGATACGAGCCATGACATCCTGCCCGACTCCGAGTTCCAAACCAGAACGCACGAATGCGAAGCAGGTTCGGTTGTTCCCGGACTTGGCCAGACGGTTTGACATGACGATTCGGAAGCCGTAGAAGGTGTCGAGTTCACCAGCCACCAGTGCCCGGATCGCGTTGAAATCACCAGAGGTGGTTTCCTTGCGGGTGAGCAAAGCGTGGATTTGGTTTGGTGACACGACGAGGATCTTCTCTTCGTCTTCTGGGACGTTGTTTTCTTGGAAGATTTCCAAGGTACGACGCAGCTTACCGATTGACAAGTTAATGTCAGCGGGAGATGTGTTGTCAACGTCGTTGTAGTTGACGGCAACCTTTTGAGTGCTTGGCAAGGTGAAGTCAGTGGTGCCATCGACACCGCCAAAGGCAGTCCCGGTTGCGGCAGCAATGATCACATCGTCCATTGCACGGCCCATAGCAAAGGCAGCAGCCTGAGCGTAGGTCGAGGTTGGGTCAATGAGCATACGCAGCTTGTCTTGCTTGTCAACGAGATCGCCCCACTCGTAGTCAGCCATGCTGTATGCACGACGTTGGTGAGGAACGTTGACCAGCGGAGAGTCGCTGTGACGAGAGAGACGCTTTTGCGCCTCGGTGGAACCGATTTGCTCTGTGAACTTCTGCTTACCGACGATTGCGGTATCAGTGTTGACGAGATCACGAAGCTTCGATCCACGCTGTTGAACAAGAAGCTCAACATTGTTGCGATACTGCTCTACAAAAGCAGTCGTAATTTGCACGGACAAGGCTTTTCTCCATTTAGGATGAAAGGATTAACGAAACTTGGTGTGCTACCCCGTCAAGGACACGCCTACCGGATGGTCGGTGCCCCAAGTCTTTCCTTGGTGCCAGCCGGACCCAGAGGCTACCCGGCTCCATTAGCATAGCTTTACGATCCGTGGTGTGCAAGTTCGTAAAGTTTTTGCATTTTTTCCAAAGCTGCCTTGTGTCCGGGATTATGGCTTTGCATGTACGCCGCCATGAACTCTGGGTCAAGCTGCAAGTCTTGGATTTCTTTCTGGGCTTCTTCTGGGCTTTTGGTAAATGACTGGCCGCCGCCACCACCGATGATCTCATCCTCAGCGATCATGCGTCCAATCTGGGCAAAAGCTTTGACCAAGGCCGGATTGTTGCCCATGCCTGTCGAATCCAGTTCTCGCACCAATTGTTCACCACCAAATCGTTTGACGGCATCTTGAGCGAACCCAATGTTCTGGGTGTACGCAGCACCGAACTCCTGCTGCAGTTGGGCGACGCTCTCTTGCATGCTTTGTTGACGAATCTCAGCTTGATTTTGCTGGTGGTCAACGCTCTGATTGGCCAAGTACCGGGCCAAACCAGCGAATTGCTGTTTGTTCAACCCCAGGCGGTGAGCCTCTGACTTGAGTCTGCCCATGGCCTCTGTTTCAAATTTGGTATCTGGTGGGATTGCACCCTCTGGCAGCTCATAGCCTTCGGCATCGGTTGGCCGGCCAAGTTTGTTGTACACCTCATCCCAAACGGATTGCTCACTCTCTTTGGTAGGAATGGCAATCTTGTCCGCGCCAACCATTTGTTGGGCGTGGATGGTGGCTTTCGCCAGGTCTTCAATGCTGTTGATGTCGCTCAGGCTGCTGTGGCCGGCAATGTCTTCACTGATGCCATCCCGCCAAGAGCTGGCAGGGGCAGGGCTGCCCAGCAAAGGGGCAGCTGACTCTGGTGCCGGGGTTGCCGGCGCTTCTTGTGTTTCGTTTTCCATATTATCTCACTGCAAATTTGCGTGAACGTACGCCGTTCTCGCGGTTACGGGTGGTAAACCGCCCCCTAAGAATAACTTCATTACCGCCTGTTTGCTCTTGGGATGCAAACACTGTCAGAACCCCTGACTCAAATTTGATAATCAACACGGTTTCATTGAACATCGCGTGTCGTACAAGCCTTGCACCCAAAGGTATGTCATATTCTTGATTGGCAGAAGTCTGGTCAAAATTGCAACCAGAAATGCCATATTCAACATCATCCATACCACCAGCAGTGGTCCAATCAACGCTTGGAGATGCAGTAACTTTGTTGTAAGTCACAGAACCAAGGTCTTGAAAGTCCAGCGTGCGATCCACCAAAGACACGCTGTATAGACCGGGTGATGCTGCGAATGCGGTAACTGATGAAATCGCTGACTCAGATGTGTATCCATTGTTTGCTACATTGCCATCAGGAGCCGAGCCCAAGTAAGGTATGAAGCGGGGTCTTTTAGCAAGCTTAAGTTGCACAAGGATTCGGGACTCTGATCCGGCATTGTTTGTAGCGGTGAGGTATGTTGATGTAACACTGTTGGTGGTTGCCGCATAACTGGCAATCATGGTGTCTTCAAACTCAGCATCTGGCACGTTGATGTCTGTCATCTAATGCTCCAAGGTATCAATCGGACTGGTAGAACGCTATTCGTGTGCACTTCTGCTTGCTCCACTTTTGGTTGACCTGAATGCTAACACACTCTGGCGTATCATCATAGAGGATACCGCACTCTCTCAATGCATCAATGAGAAGCTTGACGCTGCCCACCAGATTGTCAGGATCCATCATCTTGCCCCTGCCAGCCACGCACCGGGTGATGTCAATGTGGACAGGCTTGGGGCAGGTGAAGTCGCCGTTCTGCTGCAGCCAGTCAGAAAAGAGTTGCTGGTATTTCTGCTTCCACTTTTTCCTGACTGCCCAGTGGGCTCGGAGCATCACGTTGGGGCTCACCGTGTCCGTGTCGTATAGGTCGATCTGCCGCAGGAGTGTCAATTGGCTTCCCTTCAATCAGGTTGGATGCTTGCTCAAATGTAATTCTCATCAGGCCAGCTTGATCATGGCCCCGCTTGGCCAACAATGCAAGCTGCTTGAGTGTCGCAAGACCCTTGCGTCTACGCTCAAAGATCTTGTTCAATGCCTGACGCTGCTGGTTGGCCGGCAAGTTAGACGTAACCACCCCGTTCTTGTGCAGCACATACTGCTGCTTCTCAGTCAGCGGGTTGTTGTTGGTGTAGGCACTCTGCTTCTGGGGCTTGACCCCAAGCAGGGTGAACGGGTCAATGTTGCGGGTGTTGTAGGTCACGTTGGCCGTGATCTCACGTCGCCTCCACTGCTCCAGTTCGTCTGCTTCTATGTCGCGGACCTTGTCCTCCGTGACCTCGTCCTCGTCTTTCAGGCGACGTTGCACCTGCTCTCGGACCCGGGTGTCGATGTCAGGGACCAGCACATCAATCGCGCTGCACAGGCTGTGCTTGCAGCCGTTGCCAACAAAGTCAAGCACCAAGCAGTCAGGCTTCATGCTTGACTCAATCTGCATACGCCTGGCGGAATCGCAGTCATTGTCCAGCTGAACCATGGGTCTGGTGCCCCGCCCAACCATCTGGGTGTACAGCGATCTGGACGTGGTAGGTCTGGCCATGACGATGCAGGACACAGGGGGGCAGTCCCAGCCTTCAGTGGCAATGTTGCAGTTGCAGAGAATCTGGAACTCGCCCTTGCGGAACCGCTTGAATATCTCAGCACGCTCTTGGGGTGGTGTCTTCCCGTCAACGTGGGCTGCGACCTCCGGCCGGTGCCTGTTGAATATCTCAGCCAGACGTTCACTCTGCTTGACGGATGTGCAGAACACCACGGTCTGCCGGCCGCCCATCATCTCAAGAGTTGGGGTGGCCACTGCGTGCAGGTTCTTTTCAAACTCCATGACCCGCCCCAAGTCGCCGGCATTCAGGTCGCCAGCGGTGATGCGTACGTCGCTGAAGTCGAGGCTGTCAACCTGCACCATGGTGCTTCGTATGGGGACAAGCCATCCATCGCGGACTGCCTCGTTGATTTCGTACTTGTAGGCAATCTCGTCGAAGCTGCAGGCCAAAGACTTTTTGTCTCTGCGGTCTGGGGTAGCCGTCACACCCAGCAGGCAGATACTTGGGTTTTCCGATTGCACGTAGGCCAGGAACTCTTGATATCGCTTCGAGGCTGCGTGGTGGGCCTCATCAATAACGATCAGGCCAAACTCCCGCCAGTTGAATCGGTGCATGCGTTTGCCCCCACGGTACCGGGAAGACAAGGTTTGGATTGATGCACTGACGATTCGAGGTGGGAACATGGTTGTCTCATGCGACCAACTGTCAGCCATCTCAACTGCCGCGTCATTGCACACCGCGTCAGCTTTCTTGTAATTTTGCAGCACGATCTCAGCACGCTCGGCAATGACCATGCATCTCTTGCTGGCCATGTTCGCGTACTCAGTAAACACGTGCGTCTTTCCACATCCTGTTGCCATAACGATGACGGGCTTTCGCCCCCCTTTGTGGGAGACGAGAGCCCGGTCAATCGCGGCTTGTTGGTAAGGGCGAAGCATCAGAAGGGGATGTCGCCGTCGCTGGGTTGTGCCACCTCTGGCTCAGGCTGCTGCTGAGGCTGCTCTGTGACTTCAGAGAGCTTCATGCTGAGATAATCCTTGCCAGTCTTTTGACTCTTCTTGCTCCACGCTGCAACCCGGTAGAGCTGGCCTTCGATTGACACCTTGCCAGTCATATCTGGCTGCGTATCTTTGGTCTTCTGATTCGGGAAGAGACTCCCAAGTTCAATCTCCATGACCATGATTTCCGTCCCGTTGCGAAGTTGCTTCTTTCGGGCTGAGACACGGTGCTTGGTGCCATCCAGTTCAATGTTGCCTTCAAGGCTTCCGTCATCATTGGTGAAGATCGCTCCTTCACCCGCGTTGTTGTAATCAGTCATCAGACTCACTCCTAAAATCTGCGGTCTGCAGCTTCCGGCACTCGCCGGCAGTCAGCCAACCACGGTTGTTACAAGCAGGGCACCCACGGCCACCGCATTCTTTGCACTGGGCATGGGGCATTTGGTTGTGCAGCATAGCACGAAGACCAGTCAATGCCATACGCCATCCATCGTGGTCAAACCCGATGAACACCGTGTCTTCCTGACTGGTCGAGTACAGGTCCTCAGCCGACCGCATGAGGCCCAGCAGCTTCGCAAGGACTGCGGGGTCGGCAAACTCGTTTGGGTCCTTACGCCGGCGTGCAGCCTCGCTGAGAATCTTGGCGGTGATCTTGTCTTCGCCGCCCGCTCTCTCTTTTGCGTCCTCCCAGATCTCGACCTTCTCCTCGTCGCTGAACTGGGCCAGTTCCCGTGCCTGTCTCTCGTTGGCCACCGGGACGATCTCTCTCACTCTCTCCGCGTTGATCAATTTGGATGCGTAGTTCGCACCGAAGCCCCATCGGCTGGAGCAGTATGACTCCCAGGAACCGTAGTCCTGACGGTAAAGCTTGTTCTCTTTGATCGTCATCATGGCCGACACAACCTGCTGGGTGGTGTCAAGACCTTGCTCGATGATTTGCTCACATTGACCCAGCTGCACCAGTTCGTCAGAGGTCAGTTTGATGATTTCGGCCATGGCCGTCCTTTCTGGGCGCACCGCCCGTATTAGGCTGGAGAAACAGTCCAGCCCCGGATCCTGTCCCCCCAGTTCACCAACCGTGACTTGGCTTCCTCCTCCAGCCGCCCCCCTGCCAGTGGCATACGAATAGGGGGGACTTCAGAAAGTTGCTCACGGTGGCCGCACTGGGCCGGCACGCACGCTGGCGAGGCGTGGGCTGTTGTGTGCCGCTTGCGCCCGTCTTTTGAGTGGGGAGAGACGGGCCCGAAAACCCCTGAACAGAATCAGGTTGAGATGTCGCCCGAGGGCAAAATACCACGGCGGAGAGTGGATACCCGCCGTGGCACAGGAGGAGAAAGGTCTAATCTAACAGAGAGTCGCACACCTTGCCGACTTGCTCATCGTCCGCCGTCCCATCGGTCGGCAGGCCGTTGGCTGCAAGGATTGCAAGGCAGCACTCTAGAACGTTGGTGCCGCCATACTGGCCGTACAGGGTCTCCTTGTTGTCCCGCACCATCTGCTGCAGACGCTGCTTGTTCTCGTTGCTGGCCGGAAGCTTACGGAGTGGCTGGACTTCTTCGTCCTTGCGTCCGCAGACTTCTTCCTCCAGCATCGGGACCATGAGCAGGTCGCGGAGCATGTACTTGTAGCAGGACGATTGGGCAGCAAGGTAAGCCTTGTCGCCGGCCCGGCCCTTGGACTCCAGCACAGGCATGGTGTAGTTGAGGTTGATGGCCTCGCCACCGTTCAAGTGATGGAGCACCCAAGAGCCGTGAGCCAAGTTGTCTTGGATCGTCCAGCCCACAGGGATCAGCACCAGATCGTTGTCGAGCAGTGCCTTCTTGCAGGCCCGGACCATCATGTCAACGGGGACGTAGTTGTAGCCGTGGTGGCCGTTGGATGCAGTCTTCTGCACCCACTCCACAGCAGCTTGTGCCTTGGACAGGCAGACGTAGGTCTGAGAGAGCTGATTAATCTTCGCAGTCATCGTAGTGCTCCCGCGCTTGCTCGATGACTTCTTCTTCGGAGATGAAGTCTCTGATGGATTCGTAACTGAGTTCGACATTATGATCCTCCTTTGTGGTCACGTCGAGATTGAAGTCGTTGACAACTATCCGTTCGATACATGGGTCTTCCGGGTAATCGTCAGGGTCGTACTGATTGAACTTGTAAAAGCTTACCTCTACGTCGTACTTGACAACCCCGCTGATAAGGGTGTTGTCAGTTTCTTCGTAAACGTCATGTTCAATTGTGATTTCTACTACGTGATACATGTGTATCAACCTCCTATGTCTTGAGCGACGGTGCAATAGCCTACCTCCTGTTGTGCCGGGCAGATCATGCAACCCTCCGGCGTAGGTATCTCTGGATAGTAACCAGTCCGAATCCACTCTGCACGCATCATGATCTGTTTTTCTATCTGATCATCCCGCCCGCTCTGGACGTAGTGCAGGATCTTGGTGATGGGACGCTGGTCGCCCTTGTGGAAGACCGTCTCAACGCCCTCAATCGTTACCGTGGTACGACGTTTGTAGGGCAGCAGTCCGGGGATCCAGAAGAGTTCCGCCTCCACGTGCAGGCGTTCTCCGAAGTAATCCATCATGTCCACGTAGAAGCCGTTCATCATGAACTCACCCTTCTGCATGGCTGCCATGTAAGACCGCATCTGCAGGTTCATCTGGCTGTAATGCCAGTTGGGGCTGTCTTTTGTCCACTTCCAGTCCACGATTTTAAGCTGACCGCTCTCTTTGTGGCGGTACAGTGCGTCGAGGTGGGATGCAAACTCCACGGTGTGCTTCTCGCTCTCTCTCTCCAAGTAGCCCACGATCCAGCGGATTGGGATCTCTTGGCCAAGCAGGTCGTAGTCCCCGTAGGCCAGGGCCACTCTGTCTGGAAAGAAGGCGAGGGCTTCGATCAACTCGGTGCACACCTCTTTGGTGTCGTGGTTGTGGAACCTGCCCTCTTCTTGGACTTTCGCATCGCTCTCTTTCACTGCACGGAGGCAGGCGTCAGGCACGCCCTCCACGGACGTGCTCTCTTCGAGCATGATCTCAATGGCCCGGCCGGCGGCCAGACCTCTGAACATGGCCTTGGGCACTGCGACGTTGATCAGGCCGGCCCGACGATACCCGGCCGAAGCCGGGCACCGTGCGGACAGGTCACTGCTGTGAACCTCAATCATCATCGTCTGTGTCCTCCACAAGCAGGGGGCCAACATGATCGTCATCGTCGAGAGTCGGCTTTGACATGTACGTGACTTCGTAAACCGTCTCCATGTCCACGTACTCGTTGTGCTGGCGGTCGGGGTCGATTCCCGTGCAAATGTCTTCAGCGATTTCTTCGCCGAGCATGTTGCGTTTGGCGCAGTAGGACGGGGCCTCGATCAGCCAATAGCGGTGCTGGATGATGGCATCGGTTGCATGAACTTTATACCACGGCATCGTTCGACCACCCTTTCGGCATGTGGGCCATGTAAGCCTTCTCGATCCATTTGACTTGGAAGTCAGTCAGGCTGGTGATGGCACCCTCCTTGTCCTCGTTGCCGGTGATGATCAGGTTGCCGAACAGCGGTTGGGCAAAGTCGCAGATGTTGGAGAGAGCCAGCGAGCCCATGTTGATGCCGGCATTGAACATGCCCTCATCATCAAGCCAGAAGACGAAGTCTCCCCACTCGCTTTCGCCCGCCATGCTTGCCGGGTGTGGGTGGACTGCATCAACCCACTCGCACCCGATGTGCCTTCTCAGTGCGTCCAGATCCAGCGGGCCCTCGTCCCAAGTCAGGACTTCGAGCCGGCCTTCTTCGTGAATTTTGATCGCTTGAAATTTCTCAGGCATTGTTGTTCTCCTTTGTTCTGCTCACCACTTCGGTGATTGCCTCATCCAGACAATCCCTCACAAACTCAATCTCAGCCATCAGGCCGTCATAGTCCACTTCGCCGGCAATCTCTTGATCCTCAAAGACGTACGGGGGCACGATCTCCGACTTGTCAACCGCCTTGGGGTCAATCACGTTCCATGTGTTGATCAGGTTGCTGTACAACTTGATCAGACGATTCTTTGTTTTCATTTTTGAGCCTCCTGCGCTCTCGGCCTCTCAACGATTCGAGGGCCGTGTAGATCGTAACAAGTCTTTGGCACGTGGGGTTGCTGTGACTCGCTCTCCCTCTCAAAAAGTGACGCAGGCTGTCATAGTCAATGCCGGCCGCGTCGGCCACGTCCCGGGTCGTGCAGCCCAGGCGTAGCATCCAGCGCAGGATGCGAGCACGGTGATCCCCAGCAGAAACGACAGAGGGCCGGATCATTGACCCAGCCCTCCGTCCTGATTCGAGATTGATTGATCAGTCAGTGAAATCAATTTTCCCCTGATTCATCTTCAACACGAGGCCATCGACCGAGTGGGTCAACCGGATCAGGTTGGCCCCAAAGTCTGCAAAGGCTTGACCGAACTTCCGTTCGGCCTCTTCACGTGCCAAGCGTTCCTTGTGGAGAGCCTCGGCCAGTTCGGTCAACTTGTACCAGACCTGAGAGTTCTCGCACTTGACCGTCATGGTCTTGACCAATGGGCCCTTGCCCATGTCGCCAGCAATCATGTCAGGCCCGCTGTCGAGGTGCGTCTGGATCGTGCTGGTGTCCTGCTCCTCAACGGCCTTGAGCAGTTCAGAGTAATACTCGTGGTAGCAAACGCTGGTGCCTCCGCAGATTTCCACGTCGGTCTTGGGGCCGGCCTTTTCAAGTGAGTTGAGGCTTTCAATCATCTTGCCCAGATTGTCGAGAGACGAGGCCAGATCGTCGATGTCAGGCATGGTGATGTCGTCAACATCAAAGTAATTGTTGGTGACGTATGGACGCTCGAACTCGACTGCCTCTTGGATTTCATCGTCGCAGATGCGAATCTCCTGATTTTCCAGTGATCTGCACTCGTCTTGGACGGTCTGAAACTCCTTCAGCGCGGTGCTGAACACTTCCTTGATTGCTTCCAAATCGGTCTTGGGGTGCTCGCTCATTTTGAAACCTCCTGTGGTTTGGGGTGCGAACTCAGGTTGCTCAGAGCACGTGTCTGGGCATCTTTGAAGGCCATGATAGCGGCCTCGTACGTCAAATCATAGTGGCCGTCCATGAAATAGACGGTCCCGTCCTCATTTTGCACCACGGTGTGCACCACGTATGGCCGATCTGGGAAAGGAATCCATACTTTGGTCCGCTTCCAAACGATGGGGGCGTGGAACACGGTCACCGCACATTTGGTGAACATGCCCAGCACCACCAGCCGTCCGTTGTGGTCCTCGCATGCATCCAGCACTTGCTGAACCATCAGGTCATCGGGGACCAGCAGCCCCTGATGCATACATTCTCTTAGATCTTCGCTCACTCTCTGTGCCTCCTGTTGGGTTGGTGGGCCAAAAAAAAGCCCGGCCACCATCGGCCGGGCGTGTTGTCCTGGATTGTAGCGGTTCGTCAGTGGTGAGGGTAGACGATCAGCGAAACCCGGGGATCCGCACAGGCGGTGCACTTCCCGCACTTGATCCGGCGGACGGTGTCCCGCTTGCCGGCAAACTTGGGGGACGTGAGCACGGCCGGGCAGACCACGCCCCGGCCGCCCCGCTCGGATTCGTGCCGGACGAGGTGCCGGGCCTGTTCCACTGCATCGACCCGCTTGGTCCCCGGGGCCCCGGCCACTTGAGACGAGGGGACCGACACGGGCCCGGGCCGTACCCGAGACAATGAGAGCCGCGCCACGGGTTCGAGCCCGTCCAGCGGGCCGCCGTTGTACTTCAGCCCAGCCATGGCGGCGGTGTATTTGTTGGCTTTGGCCGGCGTTTCTAAGGGCAGGTGCACGGGGACACCGCCGGCCGTGGCCGTTGCGACGAGTTCCCGAAACGCTGCCAAGTCCTGCAGGGTTGGCCGGCCGGGCAGGGATCCAAACGCCGCGAAGCGAAACCAAGGCATCCGGAGCCCGTGGGCCTCGTGCTGGGCAATGAGCCCCACCAACTCGCCCCGGGCCCGTCTAAATATAAGTTCGGGTTCGGTGGCCTCGTGCCGCTCTAACTTCGTGCGGATGTTGCGCCGATCGGGCCGGGCCTCAGTGCGGACGGCATAGCATCCGCCCCCGTTCTTGGGGTGGTGGCGGCACGTGGTGGAACAGTGGCGGCCGCCGGACTGGGCTAGGGACAATTGCGCGCTCCCGCTCTCGCCCTTTGAAAAGGTGCCCAAGACGGGCCGGGATAGTTGAGTGAGTGAAAAAGCCATTTGGATGTTCTCCTGGAGTGAAAGCTTGCGCGGGATTCTGCACCTGCAGATCCCAAACTAAGCCGGACCATGGTACCATCGGCCCCGGCCAATGGTGGCCTTTAGGAGTTGACTCAATGAACGAGTATCAAACCAAACGCGCGGACGGCCGGCGGTTCGCCATGTTGATCGGCGGCCCAGCGGACCCCGTCCGAGTATGGGAGGAGGTCGGGGGCAAGCCGTTTCCATGCACGACGTTCGGCCTGAGCGTGGACGGTGGCCCGGCCCGGGTGACTTGGGCCGCCGAGCGCCTGCAGGAGTTCCGCCTAGCGGGGCACTTCATGCACCACGTCGCCAAGGTCTGGGGGTGGTCCCGTGGCTGACATGGCATCCGACTATCCATGCCCCAAGCCGAAGAAATGCCACTGCGGATCGGGCCTCAATTCTTGGTGGCTTCATGACTGTTACGGCATCCCGCTAGACCGTGTCTGCAGCGAATGCGAGGAAAAGACCCGCGCCCGATACATCCCCGAGACGTTCACGGGGTACCGGCACTTAGTGGACGAGGCGATAGAGCCCGACGAATATTGATTCTCTCTCTCACAGTTCCCCCCCCCACCGGGCCCGGCCACCATGCCGGGCCTATTTTATGGCCGGCCGTGTTGTCCTGGAGTGAAAGCTTGCGCCGGGGATGTTGCCCAAGATCGGGCCCAATGTCGCCAAATCGGCCCCGGCCCGGGCCCGGGATCGGCTGAGAATGCCGGCCGGGGTAGGGCAAACGGTGCACGAATGCCGATATAATCATGAAGGCCAATGGTGGCCTTACAGGAGTTTGCAAAATGAGAAAGTTCTTTTCCACTGATGACGCCGACCGAATGGATCTGGTGGCGGCCGTGTCGATGCTGGTGGCATTTGCCTTGTGTCTGGTTATCGCGTACGCCTCGTTCATGATCGGCCGGGAATACGAGGCCAGTCTGGCCATGCTGCCGCTGGTGGGCTTCAATGCCAACACGCTACGAGACTTGGCCGGACGGGTGAAAGCGTGGGCCCAGTCGGACGAGCCGGCCACGGCCATACACGCCGATGATGCGTTCACCTGTGCGGCCATGCTGGAGGAGACCAGCGAAGGCTTGGCGGACTTGATCCGGGCCCTAGACGATGCGGACGGCATACGGGTCGAGTTGATCGTGCAACGGTGGCGGCCAGTGGTGGCCGAGTCGTACGCTGTGGATCCCGAGCCCGTGCCGCTGGTGGCCGGTGGTTACATGCACGACACAGCGAAGCATTACCACGGCTGAACCCGTCCAACAATCCAACACTCAACGAGCCCCGGCCAAGCGCCGGGGTTCTTTGTGCGCGGTGCTCTCTCCCTCGTCTATGGGGATTCGGTGGCATGGTGGTGGTGGTGGGGGTGCTGGACGGTGGTCCGGTGTTCACCTGGAGTGAAAGCTTGTGGACGTTGGGCCAGTCAAAGATCCCGATTCTTTGGTGGATCCAGCGAGGCCGGCCGGGCCCGATTTGGGCAAACTTGCCCCAGTCAATCCCGGGATCTTGGCCGAGACAAACGCGCAAGTTACCGCAGACCATGCGCGGCGTAGATTTGCACGTGCAAAAGTGACCCCGGGGGGGACCCCACGCAAGGCAGCAGCACGCACGCACGGTTGCCCATCCGTGTTCCAGCCAAATCTGAGTTACCGACTATACTGACGGGCATGACTGACAAACAGGACGGCTATCCCAACCTTGTGCGTGGCCAAAAAGGCATCATGCCAGCTGCAGCCCACAACCATGTCTCAGGACGCAGGTCTGTGGTGCAGGAGCTCAACGATCTACTGCATATTGGGGTAGATGGCGTTCCCAGATACACTGTCGCGGAGTTGGAAGAGGTGGTCAAAGATGCGTCACAGCCTCCATCTCGCATTTTGGCGGCGCGGCGTGTGCTCTCTGCGTGCCGTGACGGCCGCCGTTACGTCAAGGACAAGCATGGCAACGTGTTTGAAGCAGGCAGCGACCCGGAACCCGGGCGTGATTTTGACCGTATTGTTGACCGCATGGAGGGCAAACCTGTTGCTCGCATTGAGCACGAGTCAGGACCGAACCGTTCCATGGATCAGATTCGTAGTGAGTTGTTAAGATTGGTTGACAAGAATCCGCAACTTGTTGCTATGCTGCAGATGAAATCAATGGAGAACCAGATTGGCAGACATGAAAAAGATTCAGGAGCAGATTGAGCAGTTGGTTGTGGACAGCAACCCGAGTGCTTTGTTTGCAGACGGTTTTGAGGGGTGCCTACTAGGCTGCACAAGAGTAAGAGGTCGCACCGTTGCTGTGTATTCACGTGGCTTGTGCATCAAGAAGTTGATGGACGATGACGAGATGACGCTCGACGAGGCGATTGAGTATTTTGAATTTAACGTTGAGGGTGCCTATGTCGGTCCTCACACACCAATTTTCCTAGATCTACAGATCTTTACGGAAGGACACATGTAATGCCCGGACATTATGGCGGCCCTATGGGCGGCGGCAAAAAGAAGAAGAAGAAAGCAACCGCTTTCGGTCAGACCCCCTTTGGCAAGAAAGTGATGGCCAAGAAAAAGAAGGTCAAGAAGAAGAAGTAATGGCAAAGAAAAAAGGGAAAAAGGATGCCTGCTATCGCAAGGTGAAGGCCAAGGCTAAGGTTTTCCCTTCAGCTTATGCTTCTGGGCGGATCGTGCAGTGTCGTAAGGTTGGTGCAGCCAACTACGGCAACAAGAGTAAGAAGCGTAAGTAATGGCCAAGAAGAAGCCTACCCTTCGGGACTGGTTTTCCAAGAACAAAGGTAAGGGCTGGATTGATTGCAAGACAGGTAAACCCTGTGGTAGAAGCGGCAAAAAGGATGCGAACCGCCCGTATCCTGCTTGCCGTCCTACTAGAAGTGCTTGTACAGCTGCCGCCAAACGAAAGACTGGCCCTGCTCGTGTATCTTGGAAGAAAAAGGGCAAGAAAAAGTAATGGCGAAGAAAAAGGGCACAATGAAGGGGATGTCGGTTAAGAGCGGCCACAAGCGGCCCACCTCCAAGGGTGCCGGCATGACCAAGAAGGGCGTGGCTGCGTACCGTCGCCGTAACCCGGGCTCAAAGCTCCGTACAGCCGTCACAGAGAAAAACCCATCCAAGGGTCGAGCAAAACGTCGCAAGAGCTACTGCAGCCGTTCAGCGGGCCAAATGAAGATGCACGGCATCAACTGCAGCAAGACTCCTAAGAAACGGATATGTGCAGCGAGGCGTCGATGGCGTTGTTGAGTCTGCTTTTGTGTTTGGCAGGTCCGCCAGCAGATCCCGATGCAGTAGAGATGTGGATTGATGACCTCGGACGTTTGACCCCTTTCGGTCGGACGTTTGATGTCTATATTCAGACTGGCTTTGACCCTGATTTCTCCTACCCAAACGGAGATCCACGCCGGCCCTACATGATCGGCAGCACTCGTGGCAGCGAGTTTCCCACACGTTCGTTTGGCTGGGCTATCGAAGGGGACATCTTCAAGAACAGCAGGCCAGACCACCTCTACCCTTGGTTGGACAACTGCCAAGAGTGCATTGATTACTGGACGATGGACACAGGCATTGAGTGTCCTGCACCCGGTGCGTACTGGGACTGTGTCCAAGCAAACCCATACCAACGTCATATGTATCTTGGTGCTAAGTTCACGCCGATCAACTGGATCTTTGAAGGGCCAGAGGGTTGCTGCCCAAGGTACGGTGACTTGGTAGATCTGGAGTACGCATGGTCGGACTCATGGATTCTGCACGGGCCGCTTGGCAAGAAGTATGGAATTGCCAACCCACAATACAAGTACCCGCAGGTGCAGCAGCAGCACAAGGATCTGATGGATTCACCTGTGTTAAAGTTCTGGCCGCACCGTGAAGATATTGTGGGGGAGAGGTGTTGCTCCTCTCCATCGCAGAATGACTACGGCGATCTAATCAGGTGGAATGCTGACGTTGACTGGGAGAGTGAGAAGTGGCCTGGTTCGTTTCACATCGCTCGGTTTACCGGTCCCGACTACTTCGCGTCTGGTGGCGTTGTTCGCTTTGCTTGTGGCAACGGGCACCCGTGCGAGCCAGCGTACTATTCGGTCGGTTACTACCCAGACAACTCGTGCCCATCTGATCTAAACGAAGATGGAATAGTTGGCTTCGAGGATATTTTGCAGGTACTATCGGATGTCGCTGGATACAAGTATCATCCACAGACAAACAATGGCTTCAACGCCATCATCAAAGTCCTATCAGAATGGGGTCAATGCGATGCATAAAAAAGGTGGCAAGTGTGGCTGCAAGCACGGCAAACGTGGAGGCAAAAAGGGTGGTAAGAAGAAATGACAAAATCAACTCCTTCTTTTATCACAGCTTCAGTCACAAAGACTTCTACGTCAGCTACTAGAACATCCGCTAACGGCACTCTGGGCAAGGTCAACGCCCCACTGATGGTCACATCAGGCACTGCCACACTGTCTAGTTTTGCAGTTGGTGATGAGTTGGTCTTGGCAAAGCTGCCTGCCTTTTCAATCATAACTTCGATCCGCGTGCACCACGCAGCACTTGGCAGCTCGACTACCATGCAGGTTGGAGATGCTAGTGATGATGACCGTTACATTACGGCGACATCCACAAGCAGCACTGGCGTGCTAGATTTTGGAACCGCCTACAGCTCTGCTTTCAACTTCGATCTTGAAACAGTGCAGACAGACGGGCTGCAAGAGATTGTGATGAAGGGTGCTGGAGCTACCGCAAACGGTGTAGTCAACTGGCAAGTCCTTTACCACGGCTCTGGTCTTGGCATTGTTAATGAGCTGTAAGCAGCACTTCAACTGATCTAATTGACACTTTGGGTATCGTGATCACGTAGTCGTAGGTTTTGAGCTCCTGCTTCCAAGCACCTGCGACACTGATTGCATCTTTGGTTTTCTTAACCAAATACCCTACCTGAATGATGTCTTGAACACCAGGTATGTCCTGCTCTTCGATCTCTGAGTTGGGCTGCGGCTCGCAACTGTCAACCCAGTGCACCATAACTATGTCCATCAGCTTTGCAGTTGCCACGTTTCCGCCTCCCATTCCTTGCCAGATGAACGGGGCACTCGGATCTTGGTGTTGACTTCCCCAACAACACAAGCTACTCCCCACTGGGTGACGTCTTTTCTTTGCATATATCGAGGCTGTTGGTCTCCAAGCCCGATACTTCCTGCATTGGCGTAGAACCACGGCAGCATGACTTTGGTTCCTGCTTTGCACTGGGTAACAGTTGTGGGTCGATGGGTATGTCCTCTGATGGCCAAACGCCATGGATGCCCGCCCAATGCGTAAGCCATCTGCAATCCTTCTGTGTTGTCAGAATTAACTCCACAATCGAAACCGTGGTAGAAGAACACTTGTCCGAGCTGGTAGACGCCTTTGGGTGATTTGACATAGGGTATTTGTTTCCACTTTTTGAACTCTCCTCCAAAAGCTGCTGAGTTGTTCCAGTCCGCCAGCGATCGTAATTGCTTCGGAATACGTCGAGGATCTTTGGCACGTAGGTTGTCATCATGGTTTCCATGTATCCATACATATTCTGCATCGCCTGCATAGTGTCGGATGGTTCGCAGGTAGTCGTGAGCAAAGGCAAACTCATCTACCAGATCGTGGCTCGTCTCGTCCGGGTGGACTGAGGCAGCTGCTGCATCTAGCAGGTCGCCCAGACAAATGACATGCGTGGGCCTATGTTCTTCAATTGATTGGAGTAGAAACTCTTTGCCGGCCTCGCTTGCGTGAGGCGCATGCACACAGCTAAATGCTAGAAACTTAGCATTCACCACTTGTTACCGCGAGACTTCAACCACTGCCACGCGGCTGGTCCGGTTGCTGCCCCAAAAATATACGCGAGAATAACTGCGGTAACGGAAATAGAGAACGAAGTGAGAAGCATGTGTGTTCCTTCAAGAGCTTTATGAATGACAGAATCAGAGTCATCGACGCGAGAACTCCTGCCGTGATGGCTATCGGTAATACTACCACGTCCATGTAAACTTGGATCGCCCACGTGCCAACTACTAGGAGAATTCCTATTACGAGAGGGATTTGCCCCCTCATTGGCAGCCCCAGAGATCTGGTTGCCGTCATGATCAAAATACCGCCGATCACTGATATGCCCCCTGCCCAAGTCAGAGGGCTCAACGTGGGGTCTTGGGGGGCCTCCAAAGGCGGTACCCACCCCGGTGGCAGGGCTCGGTTAGAAGCGCAGCTTATTAGCGCGAGGCTTCCAAGTGCGACAATCGCGTTTCGTGGTCGCATAGTCTACGTTCCATCTTATCAACTGACTGCTCAAGCCGATTCACGGAGGCCGTGAGGGTGGTTACTGCAGCAGTAATTTTAGCGACCGACCAGACAGCACCCGCCACAAGAACAAACACGTTCATGATGGGCATCATGTCTGCGAAAGTCATTAGATCACCTTGGCCAAGATGTCTACGTCAGTGGGGCCAGCTGCAGCAGTTTTCAAGCCAACCAGAATCTGGTTGTTGCCATCCAGATCAAAAGTGTTGGCATCTGGGTCAGCAAGGGTGTACTCGAAAGTGCCATCGTTTGTGTCTGACGCGGAGTCAGCCAATGTCAGTTCGAGGTTACCAGCTTTGTTGTACAGGCTGGTCCATGGACCTGCGGTTGGCGTGCCGGCAGAAGTGTTGGCTACCGTACGACCAAACACTTGGATGATTGGATCAGTGCTCAATGTTGCACTTGCGGTGTAACGAGCAATGATTCGCACGCTAGTGCCAGCATTGCAATTCAGAATATGGTTGCCGGAGTCGGTAATCGTGCTGTTTGGGTTCGTAATGAACGTCCCACTGTTACCGCCAGTCTTGGCGTTTTCGATGACCAAGTTCCAAAAAGAAGGAATCTGCATGGGCTGAGACAGCCTGTCATGGTCAGTGATGATGAAGCCAGAATCGAGTGTTGCGCCTAATGCCATTAGAAATCCTCAAGGGCGTAAGAATAAAAGGTTTGTATTGAGTCTTGCCCCTGCAGTGTAGCGACAGATGACAAGAATTCCAAGACCAAGGATTTTCGCCCTTCTTCAAAGGCTTGGACACGTGGGTCTTCCCTGAACTGCAGGGAATAGATTTCTTCCTGCCGAAGGAGGTCATGCAGAACCTGCCTGCCCAGTTCGGTGGAAAAAAGTTGTGCGATGCGGCGACGTGGGGTGTCGCTTTCAGCGTTTGTTTGCTCACCTGACATTCATACCTGCCTCTCGTGCAATATTTGTTGCTTCTGCGGTTTGTTGTGCAGCTGAGGCCCGCTGCTCGGCCAGTGATGCTTCTTGAGCCTGCTGCTCCATTTGAGCACGGGTTTGTTGCATCTTTTGAACTTCTTCTGCCGTCCGCAAGTAGCTTGGGTCTACAGAAGAAGAGTAGAAGATGTCTCTAAATGCTGCATCTGCGTCAATGTTCATCATGACATTTGGGTTGGTTTGAATCAAAGGCCCAGCAATCTGGATGGCTTGCAGGAACGCCTGCGTGTGAGCAGACCGCTTGGACACTGCCATTGGAGAGCGATACTCAGGTGCATACGCAATATTACGCATCGATGGCGGGGGCTCAGGTATCATGCCCTTCTCGGCCATAATCTCGAACGTGACGCTAATCAACGGGTCCAAGAACTCAGTATACAGGCGGCTCAAGATAGGAGCAGCAGCCATCAGGCCCTCTTGCCGGCGTTGGATGATCTCAGTAGCCGTCATACGGTCGCTGTCGGGCAGCTTGAGCTTGTCGAGAAAGAATGCTTTCTCAATACGTGCCTCTTGGCGTTCCAGCAACTGGTTGCCAATGACAGGGTTGGCTCCTGTAACTAGAGGTTTGATCTGGTCACGAGATCCTTGGCGTGTGTAGATAATCGATCCTGGGCTTGTTCTGATAGGGCCCTCAACGCCGTTGGCCGGCACTGTTATTGGCGGCCTGATGCCAAGCTCTGTGGCCTCCAAGACGGAGCGAGACAGAGCATTGGCGACCTTGATCCCGGGAAGAATCGACATGGCTGGAGAGCGGCCGTACGTCTCTTCTGGGGCCTTGGAGTACCGGGGTACCAAGAACGGCATCCTGCGATAACCACCTTTGCTAACCAAATGCTTGTTTTTGAGGTCGATGTACATCGAGGCATACTTCATATTGGTGTAATCCAACTTGAAGATGTCTCTGGTGTGCCGGCGATAGATTGCATGCACAAATTCAAGATCGCTGTCTTCGTCAAGAGAGCTAGTTGGTGCAGATGCACCCATCTCTTTGATTTCATCAAGCGTGTCAGGATGCAGGTTGTCGCCAAACGTCTTGTAGGCTTCACGCAGGTTTAGTCGGAAATACCGATAGCATTCAGTGATGTCGCCGTTTTCGTCCTCCACGATGTAGAAGTCAGCCAACCTACGAGCCTGGAAGACAGGTCCCAATGGTGTGCTGCGGACAAACATGACTCCGGTGCCGAAAGTCACAAGGTCAAGGTAAAGCTCGTGAGATGCCACAGCGAACTTGCTTCGCTGACTGTCAAACACGTCCATCATCATGCGACTTACCTCGTTGAGGTACCGCATAACAGACTCTTTTTTTGCGTCTTCTGGTTTAACTGGCTGCAGGTTGAACCACTTTGTGCTTGTGTTGGTCAACAAACCCGAGAGGGCCGCAGCAAAGCTTTCGGCAGCCTGTGGTGCAACATCGCTAAAGATCTTGGTTCTACGCTTGCTACCTTGTGTGAACCTCGTCTCAAATTGACGAGTTGGTAAAACGTAGTCTGCAATCTCTTGCCAGTGGTGATGCCAATTGGCTCGAACGGCTTTAGCCTGCTCGAACTTGTGAATAATATCAGTAGGTTCCAACGCCCTGTCCTTCAAAGCCTTGTGTCAACAAGGTGTTTTGCATACCGCCCATCTGGTTCTCACGACG
>MDTA01009779.1_pt1 | contig 39241 bp, 40 predicted proteins | sample 811151 | NCBI WGS metagenome assembly MDTA01 (sample SAMN05326648, study PRJNA326480) | marine metagenome | isolation source: seawater | place: Indian Ocean: South | collected 2010
GTCAAATCATCCCAGTGGTAAAACGGCATATTGGTCTCCCTCTGTTAATTCTGCTAGCGGCATCTTAACGCTCTTTTTATACCCGGCCAATTGGGCTACGCTTAACGAATATTAATAGGAAAAAATATGGCACAACAGTTTGATATCATCCCAACAGGCACGGCACTAGGCGCAGATATAGCCGATTTCGACATAAAAATAATGGACCAAGAAGACGCCACTCGCATCCGAGTGGCCTGGCTGAAACATTTGGTACTCCGGTTTCGTGGGATGGAGTTCTACGATGATGAACATGTACGTTTCACAAAATTATTAGGCGATCCAGAACTTTCGCCACGTGCGCTCTGCACTGGAGAGGAACTGGTAAAGAACTATCCTGAAATAGGTGTAATTAGTAATGTTTTGGGCGATGATGGAGAACCCATTGGCACACTGGGAGATGGAGAGTGTGTGTGGCATACAGACATGTCCTATATTGAGATACCGCCGGCTGCGAGCATACTCCACGCACTTGAACTGCCACCACCTAATACTGGTGGAAATACCGAATTCCTAAATATGTATGTCGCCCTTGAAACTATGGACCCAATCTTAGTCAAACGGATTGAAGGCAAGCTATTACGTCATGAAAACGTGACCTTGAGCAGCGGCGGTTATCGCAAGGGGATGGAAGATAAAATTCCCACCTCCGGCGATGTACGCCATTGGCAAGGGCCATCCCACCCGATGATCCGAATGCATCCGGAAACCAATCGGAAATGCTTATTCTTGGGCCGCCGAGTCCACGCTTACATCGAAGGCATGGACGTTGACGAAAGCGAAGAAATTCTTGATGCGGTCTGGGCTCACGTAATGCAGTCCAAATTTTGCTGGGAGCAAGTTTGGCAATTGGGCGACATGATCCTATGGGACAATCGCTGTGCCATGCACCGGCGCGATGCCTTTGACCCTTTAACTCGCAGAATCATGCACAGAACGCAGCTTAAGGGGGAGTTAATCTATTAAAATAAGGCCTAGGCAAGCTTAGGTTGGTTCAGGCTCAGCCACTCGATTACGTCGGCCATGTCTTCCGGCGGACGATTGAAGGCGTCGTTAAGTCCATTTGCAACAGAAGATTCGAAAACTTGTGATGCGGCAGCACACATTTTTGGTTTTAGACCAAGATTACTCACCACGTCGTTTACCTGAGCAATTTCATCACGTCGGCGCGTACATGCACTAGCGTGAGAGGTTACCCAACCACGAGCCATTTTTTCGAACGGTGTATTTTGAAACGTACGCTGGATTTCTGCCCAAATGTCTTCTCGCACGCCGCCAAGCTCAGCAGCTAACAAAGTTTCAATCAAAACTGCCTCTACACCTTTTGAAAATACACTGCGTAGCATTTTAAATAAGGATGCTGCGCCAACATTCTCGCGATACGCCTCACAATTTAAACCCAGCTCTGTCAAAGTTTCGGCGGCATAAGACATATGAGCGCCTCCAATCAAAATACGGGCGTTGGCACCAGCCGCTGCCATTGCTTCCATAATTGCTCCTTCTACAAATTGGGCGCCACTTTCCTCTACTATTTGCGCAATCGCTCGTTTCTTAGCCGGTGAGGTCGAGTTTAGATCTACATAGAACTGACCGTCCCCGAGATGCTTTACTGCTTTAGTCGCAATACTTTCAGCGATATCTGTAGTAACCATCGATAACACAAAATCACTACTAATCACTGCCTCAGCAAACTTCACAAAAGTGATATTGGGATGCGCAGGTTTCCTTCTCTTGATTAGAGGGTCATGACAGGAGACAGAAACTCCCTCCTCCGCCAATCTATTCGCAAATTTAGATCCTACTTCACCAAAACCAAGACAGCCAATTTTCATCGAATTTTCCCTTTAATAAGCCGCAGAGTGTCCGACACCAGGATTAGTTAAACGATAGCAACGCTAATAATTATACGCCAAAATCATATCCGCAGCTTTTTCCGCTATCATGATAGTTGGCGCGTTAGTGTTGCCGCTACATAGGCGCGGCATAACCGACGCATCAACAACACGAAGGTTGCCGATTCCGTGAACCTTCAAAGTCGGATCGACCACCGCATTTTCGTCCGTACCCATCTTACATGTACCAACCGGATGATAGAGTGTAGCCCCGGTATTCCGCGCATAATTTAATAGGTCTTCGTCTGTGTTTAAATCTACACCCGGCGTCAATTCAGCCACTACAAGCGGCTTTAATGCTTCCGTATCTGTCATCGCGCGCGCAAACCGCATACCGGCCAGCAATACCTCTTGATCGATAGGATCAGATAGAAAATTCGGTAAAATTTCTGGTGATATTTCGAGGTCAGGATGGACTGTATGGATATGGCCACGACTCTCTGGCCTAAGTTGGCAAGGTCCAATAGTCAGGCCGGGAAATGGATCAAAGGTGCGCTTGTGCGGATCTTTAAATGTGGCATGCGCCATATGAAACTGAATATCTGCATCCTCTAGTTCCGGGCGACTTTTAACAAAGCCGCCGATAATGCCCGCAGCCTGGGCTAACGCGCCTTTGCGGAAAAATGCATATTTCAGCACCTCACCTAAAAGGCGCGCACCACGTGTTAACTGGTTAATCGATGTGACGCCTTCCCTTAGTCGCCAGGAAAGACGTGAGATGTAATGGTCTTGCAAGTTCTCACCGACACCAGCCAAGTCTTTCACTACGTCAACACCGAGCCGTTTTAGCCGTTCACCCTGGCCAATTCCAGAAAGTTCAAGTAGCTGTGGCGACTGAACCGACCCTGCCGAAAGAAGAACTTCGCGCCGCGCACGCACAGTGATTTCTTGCCCCCCCTGCTCATAGAACACACCTACCGCCCGCCCTTCTTGAATCACAATCCTCTTGGCAAAGGCTCTCTTTTCTACTGCTAGATTCTTACGTCCTAGCGCAGGATTGAGATAGGCGTGTTTAGCGCTAAACCTGCGACCATTCTTTTGGGTCAGCTGGTAATAGGAAAATCCCGCTTGCTGATCGCTATTATAATCATGCTCTATCGGATAGCCCATTTCGCCACCTGCCTCGATAACCCTATCTAGGATCTCGTACCGGTTGCGTGTTTCCGCCACGTTGAGCGGTCCACCTTCACCATGAAATTCATTGCCCCCAATTTCGCGATTTTCAGATTTCTTAAAATAAGGCAACACATCAGAATAAGACCAACCCGTACAGCCCAATTGCGCCCAAATATCATAATCCCTTGGCTGTCCTCGCACATAGAGCATACCGTTAATCGAACTTGATCCACCGAGCACCTTACCCCGTGGTATTGGAATTCTCCGATTACCGGTGCCATCTTGTGGCGTAGTTTCAAACAACCAATTAACCCTCGGGTTAGACATGGTTTTGATAAACCCAACCGGCACGTGTATCCACGGATTACGATCTTCGCCACCAGCCTCCAACAAACACACGGTAGATTTACCATCTGCCGATAACCGATTGGCGAGGCAACATCCCGCAGACCCCGCACCTACAATCACATAATCAAATTCCATTTATGACCTCACGAAAACAAGGTCCTACTCTACCGCACCGTGCCGCGGATGCAATGTAAACGGATTCCCCTTGAGCTGAAGCGCCTGATTGGGCAAATATTAGTTTATTGGTGAGGAATATATGGAAATACGTCCCCTTAAAAGTTTCGGCATCGAGGTCATCGGCGTCGACTTGTCACACACGCAAGATCCGGAAGCGGTGGCATATATGCACCAACTTTGGGCCGATAATGGGCTATTACTATTTCGAAACCAACGTTTGGAAGAGTGCGAAGTGATTAGATTCAGTCGCCTATTTGGCGAGCTGGAAATCCACGTGCGCGAGGAGTATTTGTCACCCAATCACCCGGAACTACTCATCGTCTCTAACGTTAAAAAGAACGGCAAGCCTATCGGGATTCTATCAGATCACGAAGTAGGCTGGCATCACGATCAAATCTATTTACCCCGCCCTGCTGTAGGATCCCTTCTATATAGTGTTAAAATTCCCGATAGCGGAGGTAATACCGCATTTTGTGATCAGGCAGGAGCATATGAAGCGTTACCCGTTTCGAAGAAACGCGAACTAGAAGGAGTCCGAGCAGTCCATTCCTATGAATATTTCAATCGCCAATGGAGCGAACCGACCAGCGAAATGCAGAAGAAACGTACACCAGATGTCACCCATCCCTTGGTCCGCACACACCCAATTTCAGGTCGCCAAGCGATCTATGCAGACCCAGGCATGACATCCGGCATCGAAGGTATGAATGAGGCGGACGGTCATGCATTTTTAAACGAACTTTATGATTGGTGCCTACAACCTCAATTTCTTTATGAGCATAAATGGAGGCTAGGCGATGCAGTGATGTGGGATAATGCGTCGACCATGCATCGACGTGGAGAGTTTGATCCCAACGCAGAACGAATTATGAAACGCACCACAATCTTGCCACCACCTCAAATGGCCGTACCCATATAAGCGAAGGAACTATCTCTATGTTAATGACCGGCAACGATTACAAAGAATCACTCCGCCGATACAAGCCCCGGGTATTTATCGATGGTGATTGTATAGAGAGCGTAGTAGATGAGGCCCGCCTTGCGCCTGGCATTAATGCGGTAGCAGTCACTTACGACTTCGCCCACGATAACCGCTATCGTAATTTAATGACCGCGACCGAAACTGTGACTAGCAAGATCGTCAACCGTATGACCCACATCGACCGCGAACCACAGGATCTCATAGAGAAGTTGGAAGCTACACGCTTAGTCTGCCGAGAAGTCGGTTGTGCGCAACGCTATTTAACCCATGATGCGCTCAATGCCATCCACCAATCTACATTCGCTATAGATGACGCTTATAGTACCGACCTTCATTCTACATTTCTTGCCTATCTTCACCGGGTTCAGGACGAAGATTTAGCAGTTGGCATCGCCATGACCGATAGCAAGGGTGACCGAACGTTAAGACCGCACGAGCAACCTAATTCGGATAGTTACGTCCACATCAAAGAGCGACGAAAAGACGGTATCATTATTCGCGGTGCAAAGGCGATCATCACGGGAGCGCCTTATATGCATGAACTGCTGGTGATGCCATGCCGAAATATGACCGAGGCAGATGCTGATTTCGCCGTATGTTGCGCAGTCCCCATCGATGCTGAAAATTTAACTATCGTTTCCAAGCCTGCGGGCCGCCCAGGCGAAAAAGCAGCAAAGTTCTCAACAAACTACGGCCAATGCACAGCGGTGGCTATTTTCGATGACGTCTTTGTTCCTTACGAAAGCGTATTTTTGGATGGGCAATGGGTTCATTCTCAATTGCTCACCTCCACCTACGCCACTCATCACCGTCATTCTTGTATCGGCGCCCGGGCGGGGTTTGGCGATCTCTTAATTGGTGCCAGTATCCTAATGATCGAAAGCAACGGGCTCGATGCAGATAAGACACCGCATTTAAAAAACGACCTAGTAGATCTCATAAAGATCGTTGAAGGGTTCTATGCATGCGGTGCTGCTGCATCGATTTATGGTTTTAAGGATGCCTCTGGAGTGCAACAGCCAGATGGCGTCTTCGCTAATGTCGGTAAGCTAATGATGGCGACCCAGATATATGATATGCACCGCCTTGCCCATGACGTATCAGGCGGCCTGATCGTGGCCCTACCCGGCCCCGAAGAAGATCACAACCCAGAAACGCAGGGCGATCTAATGGGCATGCTCCAGACACGCTCGGATATTCCTCACCAAAAACGTATGGACGTAGCCCGCTTCATGCAGGACCTTACCGCATCGGATACTGCAGGGTGGATGTCTGTCATATCACTCCATGGCGGTGGTTCACCAGAAGCTATGCGTCGCGAAATTTATCGCTATTATCCCTTAGAAGAACGCCAGCAACTAGTGGAACGTCTCTTAGACAGAGGTATACTTGATTTGAAAGACGGCAAAAAAACCAGCAACCAACCGGGGCGCTGTTGTCCCGTCGGCTGCCAAGTGCCGAGAACGCCTTATTTAAAAGGCTCAACAGAAACTAAGTCACTACCGAATACGGCCAACTAAATATTATGACATGAGAGAGGAAAACTAAATGCCCTATTATTATCCCGCTGAAATGGAGACCCATCAGGGTAAAGCTAATCCGCATCAGAGCATCCAGCAGGTTGCCGGCGAATTCATGAAAGCTGGCGTCGTTACCAAGCCGGAGGGCTCGGGCCCACCATTGCATTCACACCCGAACGAAGAGCAATTCACCTACATTCTCTCCGGCGAGTTACACTATATATTGGGTGACGAAGAGCGCATTGTAAAAGCGGGAGATATGATTCATATCCCACGCAACACCAAACACCGTAGTCGTTCTATCAATGGAGAAGCGACCTTCTTCACTGTCAAAAGCCCAGCTGGTGAAACCGGTCATCTAGATGAAGACTATAATAAGGCAGAGGACGCCGAAGAACGGGAGAGTACCTACCCCGGTAGTAAATAAGATAAAAACTACGCGCCGTTTGGCTCTCAAGCATTCGCTGCGTCTTCCTGATACGGCATTGCAGGGCCGAACGGCGGTGTCCCTTTTATAATGATCCGCTGAAGCAGTCGCTCCTGACTTAAATCATAATCGAAAAAGGCCTGATGAAGAGCTGATCGGTTATCCCATATCAAGAGATCATTTTTAAGCCATTTGTGTCGGTAGATAAATTTAGGGGTTTCAATCTCACCCAACAAACCCTTTATAAATTCGCGGGTCTCTTCGGGCGACATACCGTCAATATGATCAATTTTAAGGGCATGAAAATAGATCGCATTAGTACCTGCCTCCGGATGCACACGAATAAGGGGATGTGAGCGGCCGGGTTTCGCTATTTCGTCTGGTGCTAAAATAAAATTCTTGGTCGAATTTGCTAATCGCGCACGGCCCGATGATACTAAATTATGCATAACCATTTTATCGAGACGACTTTTCATTTCTTCAGGCAACGATTCATAACCGTCCCGCGTATTGAGAATCCCCGTATCACCCCCCACTCCAGGTATAGTAACACCATAAAGGGACGTAAAATTTGGTGGGTTCTTTCGGTGCGTTTGGTCCGAGTGCCAAATCTGCCCGTGCTTCACTCGATTGCCAAACTTATCCCAGTGCTGGTTCGAGACTGTTGTCACCATGGGGGAGCCATCGATTGCAAATTCAGCTGCATATTGGCTGTGCATAGGTTCACCAAAGATCTCGACAGCTTTGGCATATTCCGGGGGAGTTAATATTTGATCGCGAAATACCAAGGCTATATGGCCTGTGAGCAAGTCCTTCAAAGTTTCTATGGTCTCTGCACCTAAGTGTTGTTTCAAGTTTAGTCCAATGACTTCAGCACCGATGGTCTCACCAATAGACCTAATCTGCATGGCTCTTCCTCAATTTAATGTAGACAGATCATCTAATGCCCTTTTTTTGTGCGCAAGGCTACTGTAAGAAAGCCATCGCCATCTGCCCAAGGCTAGGAACCCACTTCCGCAATCAACAAGCCGTACTACAAATTTATATGAGCCAGTTGCCTCTCAAAACTATTGCTGCTTTGATATAAAGAGGTTCGCAAAAGGAAAACCCAGAATGCTCACAGGTCTAGAACATTACGCAATACGCACCACCAAACTTGAAGAAACTAAAAACTTCTATGTAGACCTGTTGGGTTTGATTGACGGGGCCCGGCCACACTTTCCTTTTCCTGGCCATTGGCTCTATTTGGGAGATCATGCCCTTGTGCATCTCTTTGCCATCGATCCAAAAAATCCAGAAGGTCTGAATGATTATTTAGGTGAAGTGGATGCCAGCAATCTGACCGGCAGTGGCGCGGTCGATCACTTAGCTTTTCGTGCGGAAAACCCGGAAGAACTTAGAAATAGGATACAAAAATCTGGCACCAAATATCGGGACCGGAAAGTACCAGATTTGGACCTCTATCAGGTCTTCCTGGAGGATCCGAATGGCATAACCATAGAACTAAACTATTTCAACTATTCGGAATAGATTATAGATGGCCATAGTGAATTCTGCAGAGTTAACACGTGATGAGATGATAAGGCGCGCATGGGCGCTGGTACCTAGCCTCAAGAAACGGGCCGCTGAGACGGAACGACTGGGCCGAATCCACCCCGATACTGTCAAAGACTTCCATGACAGTCGTCTTTTGCGTGTTCATCAGCCGGCGCGCTATGGTGGTCTGGAACTTGATTTCACACTCTATATCGATATTGGCGAAGCAATTGGTCGAGGCTGTGGTTCCACCGCATGGGTATGGGCCAATCTGGTTGCTCATGACTGGATGCTCGGCATGTTCCCCATCAAAGCGCAAGACGAGATTTGGCACGAAGATCCAAATACGCTTATCGGTTCGGCCCTCATCTATCCCTGTGGAAAAGCTGAAATTGTCGATGGCGGTTACCGCCTTAGCGGGCATTGGCCCTTTTCCAGTGGCATTGCGCCCTGCGATTGGGCGATGCTAGGTGGCATTGTGCAGACAGATACCGGGGGCGAACCATATATTTTCAACGTCCGCAGAAAAAATATAAATGTTATCGAGACCTGGGATGTGTCCGGTCTAGTAGGAACAGGCAGCCAAGATGTTTCCTGCGAGGGTATTTTTATACCTAACCATATGGCGTTACCGCTAAAGGATACTCGCGGCGGCCCAACACCAGGCTCAGCTGTTAATAGGCATCCCATTTATCAGATGCCCCTATTGGCCTTATTTCCCCACGTTATTGCGGGTGCGCTACTAGGTATAGCGCGTGCCGCTTTCGACGAATATGTAGAAAATACAAAGAGCCGTATTGCTACCTACAACCAAGGGAAACTTGCTGATTATACCAACCAGCAAATGCGTATCTCGGAGGCCGGCGCTTCCATAGATGCGGCGAGGCTACTCTTACGGGACAATTGCCTGGAAGCTGAGCGCAAGGTCTCAGAGGCTGGAGAATGCACTACGATCGATAAAGCCAGATGGCGGCGCGATGGTGCTTATGCCGCTAATCTTTGCTCCAAAGCAGTAGACCAGATTTTTGCAGCAGCCGGCGGCGGTGCCAATTACCGGAAGAATCCGCTACAACGCTATTTCCGCGATATTCACGCAGGAGTTTCTCATATCGGCGTATCTTGGGATGCTAATGCACCAGAATTTGCACGCGCAGCTCTCAACTTGCCGACGGGTAATCCGAATGTGTGAGTAAAGCCAAAATGCGACCGCCCAATGCTGCGCTCAAGCAAGCTAATCAAGCTGCTATGACACTGCCTTCGTCCCTAGTTTGTGGGTGATAAGATAACACCCTCTTTTGCCAATATATCGATATCTGAATCGCTAATACCTAACAAACCACCAAGCACTTCGCGGTTATGCTCTCCTAATTGCGGGTAGAATTCCAAACCTGACATTTCATATGCTGATAGGTTAATAGGGCTTTGCGGCAAAATAATATCGCCCATGTCCGGATGCTCAAAACGCTGCAACATACCTCGCGAATGCATATGCGGGTCTTCCATTACCTCAGCCACGTCACGAACCGGCGCGGCAGCTATTTTCCTAGCGCGCAATATGGAAATCGCTTCGTCTCGTGTGTGCTGACGCGTCCAAGCCTCGATCATATCATTAACCTCGTCATCACGCGCATAGCGCTTTAAGCGTGTCTCGAAGTCAGGGTTTCCTCTCAGGTCTTCTCGACCTATCACAGTTAAAATCCGTTCCCAATGGGTCTCCGCGACGGCGGTTAGGACTAAATATTTATCGTCCTTACACAGATAACGGCCATAGGGTGATGTCTGTGAACCGGACTTATCGCCCCTCCGCGGGGCTTGAGCGCCCTTGCTGTAAACATTAGTAATTTGAGATGTTAAAACGAAATATAACGCTTCTATCATCGCGCATTCGACCAAAGTGCCCTTTCCCGTCTTCTCACGCCCGATGATAGCCTGCATGACCCCCGCATGCATATGTGTTCCCCCTAAAAAATCGACTGGCGTACCGCCTGCACGAGCTGGTGGACCATCCCGTTCTCCGGTCGTACTCATGAGGCCGCCATCAGCCTGAACTGTGTGGTCCATCGCTAGGAGATCGCGATCCGGCCCAGACAAACCGTAACCAGTGCCGGATGCGTAGATAAGGCGCGGATTGATTTTTTTTAGGGTTTCGTATCCGACGCCAAGCCGATCCATCACACCCGGCGCAAAATTTTCTAACAGAACATCAGATTCCTTCACTAGCGCCTGCAAAATTTCCACACCTTTGGAGTTTTTCAAATCAAGGGTGATGCTGCGCTTGTTTGAATTGAGCATGGCGAAATTCATCGGCGGCACATCAGACACGTTAAGTCGCCGTGTGCGCTCACCAGTCAACGGTTCGACTTTAATTACATCCGCACCCGCCATGGCCATTAAAAACGAGCAATAAGGCCCCTGATATATCTGAGTTAAATCGATAACCCGAATATTTGTTAATGCTTGCATGCACTACCCTTTACATTCTGAACAAAACTGACCGTTAAGACTTTGCCAAAGTTACAAAAGAATATCATGAAAAATCATCCCGCACATAAGTCAGGCAACCCTCGATCCATGACCGCCGCGCGCTTTGAACCTATTTTGTCTTGCACGGAGAGTAAATCGCCATACACATTAAGCATCAGCTAGGCCGGGCCCATTCCTTTGCTGGTCTAAGCGATCTCAACCATAGACAAGTTTGGCTTCACTAAATGGTATGATATAACGTAACATTATATTAACTTTGCGACTTATCTCAAATAAGACAACACCCGTAATTATACGTAATCAAGCGATGAAAGATCCTCCTAAATGGTAGAAGACAGAATAATTAACGCTGAAGCCTCCCTGCTTCCCGTCACAGTACTCTCTGGTTTTCTTGGCGCTGGCAAAACGACACTTCTTAACCGCGTGCTTAATAATCGTGATGGCCGGCGTGTCGCCGTCATTGTCAATGACATGTCCGAAGTGAACATTGATGCCGATTTAGTGCGCGCAGACACAGAACTTAGTCGAACCGACGAAACATTGGTTGAAATGTCGAATGGCTGTATTTGCTGTACATTACGTGATGATTTGCTAGATGAAGTAAGGCGGCTAGCCGAGGAGGGCCGCTTCGACTATTTATTAATCGAGTCTACTGGTATCTCTGAGCCCTTGCCTGTAGCGGCAACATTTGATTTTAGAGATGAAGCGGGCGAGAGCCTTTCCGACGTAGCTCGTCTTGATACAATGGTTACTGTTGTTGATGCGGTAAACTTACTCAACAACTATTCAAGCCACGATTTCTTGCGAGACCGAGGGGAAACGCTGGGAGAAGACGATGAACGGACGCTTGTACATCTCCTCACGGATCAAATAGAATTTGCCGATGTGGTCATCCTTAATAAGGTTTCCGATGCAGACCCTCACCAGTTAGATGCAGCACGTAAAATTATTCGCAGTCTAAATGTAGACGCCCAAATTATAGAGACCAATCATTCTAATGTCCCTGCGGCGTCTATCCTGGACACAGGTTTGTTTGATTTTGAAAAGGCTCATGAGCATGCAATGTGGGCCAAGGAATTATATGGTTATGCGGATCATAAGCCCGAAACAGAGGAATACGGTGTCGAAAGCTTTGTCTATCGCGCTCGACGCCCTTTTTACCCCGAAAAAATTTATACAGCCTTAAACGGAGATCTGCCTGGCGTCATCCGTGCCAAGGGGCATTTTTGGATTGCTACTCGGCCGGATTGGGTGGCCGAGTTCTCTCTTGCTGGTGCACTATCTTCGGTTGATCCACTCGGGACTTGGTGGGCCTCCATCCCAAAAGAACGTTGGCCTGAAGATGAAAAGGCGCAAGCTTATATGCGTGCGAATTGGCAGGAACCTTGGGGCGACCGGCGCCAGGAAATTGTATTTATTGGCAGCGGGATTGACTGGGCAGAATTAAAGTTACGTCTGGATAACTGCCTCCTCCCCGACACTCTTGCTAATAGTATCGCAACACTCCCCGAATTGTCTGATCCATTCCCCATATGGCGGCGCGCAGAAGCAGCAGAGTAATGTTCATCCAAAATCTCAACTCGAAAAATTTTTATGAGCTTTTTTACTATATGCTGTGAGGCAAAAGATTTAGTTTGAGGCTAAGGCCATCAATGCCCCACATTAGATGATCGCCTCGACCGTTCCCCTCACTAGCTTCCGATCTACTTGGCAGATTTCTAAATCTTGGCCATATGCAGGTTTGTGCTCGGCCCCAACCTCTTTTACTGCAAGATAATTAAAGCCTTCAACCTCAGTTACTGAGGAATTTTTAGGCAAATTAGAGTTGGCCGATATCCAGCCAATATATATTTCCTATAATCTATTGTTATTATTACGTATTTTTGCGTGCCCTGATTGGCACGCATTATGCAAAACTTGCACTAGTTAGGAAAAATAGGAACGCCGGCGTGGTGAAAACCATACACCAAAATTTTATCCGAACCTTCCGTAACGCTATTGAGAATACGGCAAGTGCATGTGTAGGTTGCGGTAAATGCTACGAAGTCTGCCCAATCACGGATGCTGCTCAGATTGGGGTTCTCAATGCGCAGGCCATTACTAGTAGTGTTAGAGGTATCCTGAAGGGCACGCAGACTGACGTTAACGCTGAAATATGGGCCAATAGCTGTGTCCTAAGCGGCGAGTGCATCAGTAAGTGCGACTATGGTGTCAACCCACGGCTAATGTTAGCGATGGCGCGCATGGTATTAAGCGAACGAAAACTCGATAGCCAAGACCGAAAGTCTCAAGGTCTTGGCGCATTCAAAGCATTAGGTAATAGCGTTAAAGTCCTATCGAAAATGCAATTAGAACGTGAAGATCTTGATCGCTTGGGCCAAGGAAAGACAGGGAAAAATGCGCATACCAGAAGACAGCCCGACTATGTCTTTTATACCGGCTGCAACGTTCTAAAAACCCCGCATATTGCGCTTCTTTGTCTAGATATAATGGATGCACTCAACTTACACTATGAGGTTCTCGGCGGCCCATCGCATTGCTGCGGTATCCTGCAATATCGTGCCGGTGACATAGAAACTTCGTCAAAGGTCGCAACTAATAGTATCGAAAAATTCATTCGTACCGGCGCGAAAGAAGTACTTTCTTGGTGTCCTACCTGTCAGGTGCAATATGCCGAATTTGGCTTACCGACTTACGAGAAGGTCACCAATAGCAAACCCTTCGAAATGACACCATTCGTTTTGTTCTTGGAAACAAAGATACAAGAGCTAAAGCCCTTATTACGAAACCGGGTGGAACAAAAAATTGCACTTCACTTGCACCCCGGTATTCACGGCTTACCGGAAGCCGCTAGAAACTTACTGCGCGCGGTACCCGGTATCGAAATCATTGATCTCGAATTACCTGAAATCGGTCTTATGAGTAATTCGTTATCAACTGTGCCGAGACTCAAAAAAAACCTCCAACGTGATGAACTCAAGGCCGCCGAAGCCGCGGGAATCGATGCATTAGCCGCAGTCTATCATGCCGATCATCGCGAACTTTGCGCCCACGAACGCGATATGCCCTTTCAAATAATTAACTTTCTTGAGATCATCGGAGCGGCAATGGGAATTTATCGAAACGACTATTTCAAATCACTGAAAATAAAACAGGATTCAGAAGCTATACTGGCTGACTGTGCGCCAATATTATCGTCACACGGTATTTCCAATGATCAAGCTCGCCCCATTATCGAATCAGCCTTACTCGGCGAACAACCGTTGCCATTACGTGGTCAATAGCGGTGGTTCGGTCGGCGAAACTCAGGACACTTGTATCTAAACTAAACTGGCAACCTGCTGATTATTTTCACATCATATTTTTTTTCTGCCTATTTTTTTATCAGCATAATATCCGCACAAACTGAATAATATTTAAAAACAATAGCTTGTGTTTTGGCATAGAGATTGCCCCTCCACATGTATTGCTGCAAGGCAGCATTTATTATTGAAATTAATCTCAGATCTTTCGATTTAAAAATTCGAGGTTCTTTCAGGAGGCAAATCATGAAAATCTTAAGTTATCTATCGCTATCTCTATGTCTCGCGATGGCAATGTTGATTGCCGGGGTACCCGACAATGCTCATGCGTTCCCTGAGAAGTCTGTAAAATTGACGGTTGGCTTCGGTCCGGGCGGACCGTCGGGAATAGCCGCCCGTTTCATGCAAAAACGATTTACAGCCATCACCGGACAAAAACTTATTATCATCAATAAACCAGGTGCTGGCGGCGCAAAGGCTTGGTCACAAATTACTAATGATAAAAAAAACGGCTACGAACTGACGTTACTTAATTTCCCACACACAGTGCTTCAGCCGATCGCTCGGGGTAAGAATGCTGGATACAGCTATGATGATATTCAACCCGTACTCTTCTACACGTCAGTGCCGCAGGTGATCGCTGTCAGAAAAGAAAGCCCTTATAAAACCTTTAGTGACTTACTGAAGGCAATCAACGCAAAGCCAGGTGCAATTACTATCGCAGGTACTGGAATCGGTGGTTCAAATCATTCGGCTTTTTACAAGCTTAATAAGGTGGGTAATTTGAAAGCTGCATATGTTCCGTTCAAAGATACCTCATCCACCATCGGCGCATTGAAAAGCGGTGTCACAGACGCTGCTTGGACCTTTACTACACAGGGGGTCAAGGATGGCGATTCTATTCGCCTATTAGCTATTGCCTCGGAGAAACGAATGCCATTATTTCCGGATCTCCCTACGTTGACCGAACTTGGATATCCTGTCGTCGATGTCGCCTCGTGGTCTATTGGCGTGCCTCCTGGTACGCCTTCGGAAATTCGGAAGAAAGTGTCCAAAACGTTCCAAAAAGTCGTCTCCGATCCATCAGTGAAAGCAGATATGGACAAAGGTGGCTATCTACCGATCTTAATTCCGTATCCAGAAAGCGAGCTAGAAAAGAAAAAATTAGGCGAAGGTTACGGTGCGGTGGGCTTAGCACTGGCAAAAAAGAAATAAATAAAAAAGCAGATTGATCCGATAGCTAAGAATCCGGATCAATCTGCTTGTTGAGAAATGGAACTTTTTAGCCAAATCGGGAGTGCGTTTACGCCCATTGTCATAGCGGTAGCGGTCGGCGGACTAGTGATCGGTATTCTACTGGGTGCGCTACCGGGTCTTAGTTCTACTTTTTCTTGTGCAGTAATGTTGCCGATCTCATTTTCTATGGAACCTACAACCGGCCTGATTTTTCTAGGAACGGTATATATGGGCTCAACGTATGGCGGCTCGTTCTCAGCTATTCTGATCAAAACTCCCGGCACGCCGCAATCCATAACGACTACCTTCGATGGATTCCCGATGGCCAAACGCGGACGCGGAGGTCTCGCGCTTTCCATTGCTTGTATTGCCTCAGTCGTAGGCGGTCTGATCGGAATTGGGATGTTTGTTTGGCTTGCGCCTCCGCTCGCGAAATTCGCGTTACTATTCGGCCCTGCAGAATATTTTTGGCTGGCTCTTTTCGGGCTAACTATCATCGCTTCCCTAAGCGAAGGTAACTTAACAAGGGGTTTGATAAGCGGTTTTTGTGGGCTAGCCTTATCTCAAATTGGCGTATCAGTTGTGAGCGGCGACATGCGCTTTACCTATGAAAGTACGGCCCTTATTGGCGGTATTCCGATTATACCAGCTACAATAGGCTTACTCTGTATGCCAGTTGCTATCGACCTGATTGCGACCCCAGACCACCATCTAGATGCACCCTTAAAAGCTAGCAGCACAAAGTTCACCTCGGCACTGAACGCGGTTTGGCGCCGAAAAGTGAACCTTTTTAGAAGCTCTATTATCGGGACGATAATTGGCATAATTCCGGCGGCCGGCGGTGCAATCGCCAGCCTTGTTGCTTATGCTGAAGCGAGCCGCGCAGCCCGACCTGAAGATTACTTCGGCGAAGGAGACCCCGGTGGGATCATTGCTTCGGAATCTGCCAATAATGCCACCGTCGGCAGCGGTCTCGTTCCAACATTCGTTCTTGGCATACCAGGCACGCCGCCAGATGCTGTCATTTTGGGGGCTATGATGGTGCATGGAGTTCAAATAGGCCCAAAGCTTTTTACCGAACACAGCGACGTCGTTTATACATTTCTATCGGGTATGACTTTCGCGACGATATTGATGCTACCCGTTGGCTTGCTGCTGGGGCGCTATATTTACATGGCGGTCATCCAAATGCCCAAATCGTATTTGGTTCCTTTGGTAGCGCTGATGTTAGTCATTGGTGCTTTTGCTATTCAGAATAATTATCATGACATAGTTATCATGTTATTTCTCGGCATCTTCGCCTGGGTCATAGGCCGATTCGGTTTTCCCGCTGCACCTATCGTATTGGGATTACTGCTTGGGCCGATCGCGGAACAGGGTTTTGCGCAAGCCTTGATGATCGGACACGCTAAAGGCGCAGTATTAGAAGCCTTTGTTGGGCGCCCAATATCTGTTGTTTTGATCGGCTGCATCTTAGCCGCAGTCTTACTTCCACCGTTAATGCGACGCTACTCCCTTACTCGTTTCAGCTTTGGAACCAAGATTTAGAAAGAGGATCGACATGTCTAGAAATCGGCTACTAAATTTAACCGCCAGTTTAGCCTTTGTACTTTTCGGCATCTTTATGATTATGGGTTCACAGCGCTTTGAGGATACGGGCCGGGCAACTCCTATGTTCATCGGCTGTGGCATTATTTCTTTAGCAGTCGTGCTTCTACTTATCGAATTGGTCAGAGCCGAAATGATTCCTGCGCCCAAAAAGATTGAAGGATCTTTGCCCCGGCGTGGGGTTTTTGTTGGTTTGATGGCACTCTGGGTTATGTCATTACCCTATTTGGGATTTGTTCTGGCAAGCTCCGTAGCATTCATTCTAATTTCCGCCGCAGTTCCTAAAAATACCACTGCCAGGCGCAAACTGTCCGGGGTCAGCGCGCTTGCCGGAATTGCTACGACGATTGGGTTTTGGCTGGTTTTAACGAATTTTTTGAATGTCCCGCTACCTGAGCCGGTATTTTTCTAATCTAATTTTCTTTCTTATCCTGGAGAGTTATTAATAATGCTCGATATTCACCACATCCTAAGTCCAGAAGGTCCAAAACCAGTTGGTCCTTTCAGTCACGCGGTACGCGCCGGTGATTATTTGTTCGTGACTGGCCAGATGCCGACCCTTCCAGACGATCCTTTAACCATTGTTGGTGGGGGTATCGAGAACCAAACTCGGCAAGTCATGGAAAATTTAAAACTCGTATTGGACAGCCAAGGTATGGGTTTCGAACGTGTCGTTTTTGCGAGAATATATTTAGTGAATTTTCAAGATTTCGATTCGATGAATAAAATTTACAAGACCTATTTCGATAAAGATTCTAGACCGGCGCGCACGTGTATTGGCGTCACCGGTCTCGCGGTCGGAGCCTCGGTGGAGATAGATTTTATTTTAGCATGCTAAAATTATCGGGCAGATAAGCGTTAACAATAATCTTAGATTCCCGTTAGGTTCTTAATTGAACGATTAAAGGCTAGCACCATGATTGAAACGGCTCGTTCCCTGCGCGGTATGGTTAGTGCTCCACATCGGCTCGCTGCGGAAGCTGGGCTTCGTGTATTGCGTGAAGGTGGTAATGCAATCGAGGCGATGATCGCGGCGGCGGCTACAATTACTGGCTCATACACAATGGCCGCCAAGTACTGGGAATTGATGCCTGCGGTGCCGCAGCAGCGGGTGTGGATATAGATTATTAAAAGCAGCGCGAATGGCACTTTTCCGCTCGCGCGGCCCTCTTTCCGCTCTAACTGTCGGTCGTAATGCACTCCGATGGGATGTTTGAAGGAGCGCTTGATCCACGTTGCGATAGAGCCCCCTATGAATTCTAACGTTGACCCTGTCGCCACACTTCTTAACCTAACAAACGCAAGAACAGTGCACAGCCAACTCCTTTAGAAAAACAATGATAATATCGCGGCAGTCAAGTCCGATGTGACTTTTGCCATCAGGAGTTGGACGCGCCAATGTGGAGCGGTAGAATCATAAAGTGTCCCCTATTCCAATAAAGACCCGTTGGAAATAACAGGAAAATGTAAGATACTGGTTAGGCGCCCCACACATCGTCATAACGTGTCGTGCCGTCGGAGGCAGGCGCATCTCTATAAGTTTTGGACTGCTCCACGGATGCAAAAGTAACCCCGGTAACAGCGAACCCCATCGCAAACAAAAGATGAGCAAGCATCAGTTCCCCATACCAAAGCCAAGCTCCCGCGATAGCACAAAAAATAGATGTCCACATTACACTTAGCCAAAGCATTAACTGAAAACGCTGGGCAGGTGGAAGCGCGTTTAAAGGATTTTCGTTTTCGTTCATTAAGGCGCGGAAACTGGAAAGCATAATTCACTCCTGAGTTGATCGATTTCCTTATAAAACGTTGCTGCGTCGTCTTTGGATCACTCAGCCAACTCAGTTTTTTTTGTCCGTCTTGTTCAGTGTATTTTCAAGGTCTGATCCGACTGTCAAAACCGCACGTAAAATTTATTAATCGTGTAAGGAGAAATAGAGTGCGATTTTTTGCCTTTTTTTTAGCATTTTTAGGTTGGGCCTCCGCAGAGGCGCGTGAGCAGATAGGCTCAGCTTATCAATTCACTTTCAAATCGATATCCGGCCAGACAATCCCCCTTTCCTCGTTTCAGGGGAAAGTGATTTTAGTTGTGAATACTGCATCGCATTGCGGGTTCACATCTCAATATCAATCACTTCAAACCCTTTGGGAAAGATATAAGAATAAGGGTTTAGTAGTTTTGGCGGTCCCCTCAGGCGACTTCGGCAGTCAAGAGTTTGCGTCAAACCAAGAGATAAAACAATTTTGTGACATTAATTACGGGCGCACGTTTCCGATGACAGAGAAAACCAGCGTCGTAGGCGACGAAAGGCATCCATTTTTCGATTGGGCGTTAAAAACCGCGGGAGTGTGGGCCAAGCCAAGATGGAATTTTCATAAATATCTAGTCGATGGTAATGGAAAAATAGTAGACTGGTTTTCATCACCCACTCATCCTTTATCCAAGAAAGTTATAAAGGCCGTGGAAAAGGAGCTAAGTCTGCTGGGTAACGAGCCCGCCCCCCATTAAGGTGAATGAAAAATTTAAACCAGTACCTGCCAGGTATATCTAAATCTAGACGCGGACCTAAAATATTCTTCGAGTACATGATCCAAACTCACCGAGGTTTTATTCCTAGGACCCTATCATAATGCAAAACAAAGATGATCATATTTCGATGCCCAAGGCAGCAATATCGTTTGGGCTCGCCGGCCTTATTCCTTTCATTTCTATGGCCGCATTACCGTACACCTTTTTTGAAGTCAAAATTCCGGAATCAGCTTTGTTAGCCTATGGAGCCATCATACTCTCGTTCTTAGGAGGCCTTCTCTGGGGAATGGCACTGAACGGAGGCGATACAATTCGCATAGCACCGCGTCTTCTGACCGTTGGGGTGATTACTTCTTTAATCGGCTGGGGTGCGCTGCTGCTGCCGCTTACTATTGGCCTTTTGACATTAACGTTGAGTTTCTTGGCACTGCTGGTTTTCGATTATACCCTCTACCGGGCGAAACATATTCCCTATTGGTTTCTAAAGCTGCGAGTTTTTTTAACTTTAATCGTCTCATTGACTTTATTAGTAGCCGCACTCGCTGAAGCTTTTTTGTAGCGCGATTTGTATCGTTCCTCCGGGCCTATTTTGATCCTTACTCCTTAAGAATTATGTCATGTAACCAATATCACTTGCCCAAAAATTAATTCCGACTAGTGTCGAATTAAGATATTAAACAAAAATGCCAAACGACATCATGAAACTCAGACAAACTAACGGTAATGCAGAGTTTTCAAGATAATATGAAAACAGACCTAAATCTTAATAAAAAGTTGGATTCTTAATAAGATGCAGGATCCCGAAAACGTCGACTTTAACTTCGACAATAGCTTTGCGCGTGAATTGGAAGGCTTCTTTGTTCCCTGTAAAGCCTCAAAAGTACCAAAACCAAGTCTGCTTATTTTAAATCAACTATTAGCCGAAGAGCTTAGCCTTGACGTTTCCGCACTCCAGACATCTCTGGGTGCGGAGATCTTCTCAGGCAATCGAGTGCCAAACGGCGCTATACCTTTGGCTCAGGCATATGCGGGGCACCAGTTTGGTAATTTTTCACCCCAACTCGGCGACGGTCGTGCTCTTTTATTAGGTGAAATTATAGATACCGAAGGACACCGACAAGATGTTCAATTAAAAGGTAGCGGTCGTACACCATTTTCTAGAAACGGAGATGGCAAGGCGGCGCTAGGGCCAGTTCTTCGGGAATATCTTATAAGTGAAGCAATGCACGCTCTGGGGGTTCCAACTACGCGCTCACTAGCAGCCGTTACGACCGGTGAAGAGGTATTTCGAGAAACAGCACTTCCGGGGGCAGTTCTAACAAGAATATCAACTAGCCACTTACGCGTAGGTACATTTGAATTTTTTGCTGCCCAAGGCAAAACAGATATGGTTCGCCGATTAGCCGATTACGCTATATCACGTCACTATCCAAAGGCACACAATGACGACAACCCCTATTTGACATTTTTCAAATCAGTGGCCGGCGCTCAGATATCACTCGTTGCGCATTGGATGAGCATCGGGTTCATTCATGGGGTTATGAATACTGACAATACTGCAATTTCTGGCCAAACGATTGACTATGGTCCGTGCGCATTCATGGACACTTTCAGTCCAAAGACAGTATTTAGCTCTATTGATTTACGAGGACGCTATGCCTATGGCAATCAACCACCTATCCTGATGTGGAACATGATGCGTTTAGCCGAAACTCTCGTTCCGCTCGTTCATGTTGAAAAAGACCGTGCGATTGAACTATTAATCGATGAAGCTAAAAACTTCGAAAGGTCTTACGAAGATAAATGGCTACGGCATATGAGCACCAAAATTGGCCTCAATACCAAGGAAAATAGAGATTTTAACCTCATTCAGAGCCTCCTCAAGATAATGCAAGAAGGTGAAGCAGACTTCACCCTGACTTTCCGAAGGCTTTCGGATGCAATACGTGGCGAGAAGGCCGCCGTACGAAAGCAATTCAATAATCCAACTAAATATGATTTATGGGAAAGCGAGTGGCTTTCCCGCTTAAAACAAGAACCGGCCTCGTTCGAGGCATGTGCCGCAAAGATGGACAAAGTAAACCCAATCTATATTCCACGTAACCACAAGGTCGAAGAAGCTCTCTCGATGGCCGTTGAGAATAGAAATTTATCAGCATTTGAAAATTTATTATCGGTCGTCACAGCCCCATTCGTAGAGGTTGCCGGTCGTGAAAGTTTTACAGAACCAGCCCCTGAAACCTCTGTCCCGTATCAAACTTTTTGCGGCACATAGAAATTTATGCGTTCTCTTGTTGCGTTCATCATTTTGTGCCTTGCGGTATCCAGTGTAGGTGGTGCTATCACCGCCACCAGTGTTGATACCTGGTATCAAACACTAGAAAAGCCATCATTCAATCCGCCTGATTGGGTGTTTGCGCCAGTTTGGACTGCGCTTTATATTCTTATGGGACTCGCGGCCTGGCGAATATGGCGATTTAGATCAATCGCGAACACGGTAAAAGCTCTTTCAATCTTCGGCGTCCAACTTGGCCTGAACCTTTCTTGGTCGATTCTATTCTTTGGGTTACAACGGGTCGATCTAGCGTTAATCGAAATCTTTATTCTGCTCGCCACAATCGTCCTTAACGCGATTCTTTTCTGGCGCATCGACCGATTGGCGGGGCTAATATTTGTGCCTTACGTTCTCTGGGTCACCTTTGCAACGATTCTTAACGCCTCAATATGGTTGCTCAATGAGACTTAACGATAAAATGCAAGCTTAGCTACTAAAAGTTCTGCGCAGAATGCACGTCCAATTGCAACAAGACCTATGCGACGGAGCCTTGTTTTATCAAAGGGTAAATCTAGTCGATGTGGTTCAAAGGCCACAAAAGGAAGATCGAAAGTCTCCCAGTCTGATCCTGCGATAAATTGCGCTCGATATGACTGCCAAGGCCGTTTATTGTCTGGCGTTCGAAGATGTACGGAGTATCGCTCGCCATTTCCACGCACAGTGATGCGTACCCCACTGAACTGGGAGACATCAAGCATTTTACCCGACCGAGTCAGGTCGAGCGTTGCTTGTATAAAACCACCATTGTTCTCAAGGCATACATTTCCGGTTAGGCGCAGACAAGAGCGACCCTCCACCACCTCATGGGTTGCGGTAGGCTCGGAAACGCCACCCATGACCTTATCGCTGACAGCTCGCCACGGATTGCCGTACCTCGAGTTGAGACCCTCATCGGTAAAGTCGTCAATTAGCATGGCGACAACCTACATCGAGACCTGGGAGTAACTCAAGAAAAGCACTCTGAACACACCAATAATCACCTTACGCAATCCAATGGTGTGTCACGCAGGAATATAGGCTTCGGATCAAGTGCGGGCAGCAGTTTAAAATGCGCACTGTTCAGGTAAGACAAACTGTAAAGCAGATGACTTTTTTCACGCATAGCCAGTGGCACGCACTACAGCTACCGGTTTGAGATAGCCAGAAAATATGAACAATCTATGTAAAAACCGATGATGTGGTCTTATCGCTGATCGACCCTGTCGCATGATCCAATAGGCCAATCAAAGCGTATATCATCACATATAATAAATTAGGAGGCTTGAATGTTAGACCCCATTCGCCGTGCTGTAGTGTTCTGCTGGCAATTTGTATTTAATCATGAAGTAAGTCCTCTAAGAAATATTCCTGATATAGCCATGAGACATTACGTCTTACAGGCTCTCGGGCTTATGTGGGCTATCGCTTTTACGATAGCAATTGGCAGCTACACCTTTCTAGCCGTCAGCGTTATTAGCCATACCGTCCTGTTAGCTGCCGCGGCGATAACGGTAACGACTTGGACAACCGCCACCGCAAAACCAAACCTTTTTGTCCGTAATTCTATTCAATCAGATCCGAAGTAGTTGAAGGGACCATTCGTCAAACAATGACTGCGGATTCTCCTTCCAGATCATTTAAGCGTGAAGCGGACCAAATATGCGTGTTTTAATAATCGGTGCCAGCAAAGGGATTGGGTTAGAAACAACCCGGCAAGCTATCAATGCGGGCTACAACGTTCGCGCTCAATCGAGAACGCCCGTAACAATTGAGTCCTCACATCCTAACTTCGAAAAAATAAGTGGAGACGCCTTAAAGTCGGAGAATGTTGAGTTGGCGCTTGCCGACGTGGATGTCGTGATACAGACACTTGGCGTTGGTCTGGAAGACCTCTTTCGGCCCGTCAAATTGTTTTCTGATGCAACGAAAATTTTAATTGAAGAGATGAAAAGGCAAGAGGTTAAGCGTTTGATCTCTGTAACTGGCTTTGGCGCCGGAGAAAGCCGTGCAAGCATTAGCTGTCTACAGCGGATACCGTTTCAATTTTTCTTCGGCCGCGCCTATGACGATAAGACTTTGCAAGAATCATTGATAAAAAAGAGTGGGCTCGATTGGACAATAGCAAGGCCCGGAATTTTGACCAATGGACCGCAGAGTGGTCGCTACCGAATTCTTTCCGAAAAGCCTGACTGGCGCAACGGAATTATTGCACGAGCAGATATTGCAGACTTCCTCGTTAGACAAATTGAAGACCAGTCCTTTATTCACAAGGATCCGGTTCTAATAAACTGACGGTTGAAATCTGGAGGTACAGTTGGCAAATAAAATTCCGAAATCGGTGGTTTATTATGATGGCTCCTGTCCATTGTGTCAGGCCGAAATAGGCTACTACAGGCGTACTGACCATGACCAAGCTCTTTGTTTTACCGATATTTCGAAAGCCGGCGCGGTGCCACCAGCAGGTATTACTATTGAGCGTGCGATGAAACGCTTTCATGTTAGGGCAAGCGACGGACGTATTCTTTCTGGTGCGGAGGCATTCACGGAGGTGTGGGCTCGTTTACCTAGTTGGCACTGGGCAGCTCGTGCCGCATCTTTACCAGGTGCCCTAATTATTCTTGAATCGGGCTACAAGGTCTTTCTTCTAGTACGGCCGATTGTCTCCGGTTTATTTGGACAGATTCAGCGACTGAAATCTTACATCGGCAAGGCTAGGCACTCGTGAAAACTCCTTGTGAGCACGACGGCCTTGCGCACGCCGCTGTTGTCGACCTTGGTTCATTTACCCAAAACGGTGTAGCAGTCGTTTTTGGTGCAGGAGGCGGCATTGGAAGGGCATTGATAGAAGCCATTCGAGGCGCAGAATGTTTCGAACATGTGATTGCGTTCAGTCGCAGCACTTCACCATCGATCGATCTACAGAATGAAGCCAGTCTCGAGGGCGCTGTAGCGTCTGCCAGCGCTCAGGGTGAATTGCGTCTGGTCATCGATGCAACGGGTTTTCTTCATGATAAACATCAAGAACCAGAAAAAACCTGGCGGCAACTTGATGCAAATAATCTTGCTCGATCCTTTGCGCTTAACGTAACCGGGCCGGCACTAATCATGAAACATGTGCTTCCACGGTTGCCACGCTCGGGCAAAGCCGTATTTGCAACATTGTCCGCCCGAGTGGGAAGCATCAGCGACAATCGACTTGGCGGATGGTATTCCTACCGTGCTTCCAAAGCCGCACTTAATCAATTGGTTCGGACGGCCGCTATTGAGTTGAACCGTCGCTCTCCAGAGGCACTTTGCATCGCCTTGCATCCCGGGACAGTTGCCACTGCGCTATCCGCGCCGTTTGCGGCGACGGGATTAAATATTCATTCTCCCTCCGAGGCGGCCCGACATTTACTCACCGTAATCGAACAGCTCACGGAAGATTCCACCGGCGGGTTTTTTGATTGGCGCGGCCAACAAGTCCCTTGGTGACCCAATGGCTCGGATGCATCGCAAAATTGATCTGCCGACAAAGCTCTGCGTAGAGTGCCACAAACCTTTTGCTTGGCGAAAGAAATGGGCGCGTGATTGGGTAAATGTAAAATATTGTTCGAAACGTTGCCGTGCTGCATCTCAGCCCCTTCTCACTATACGTGGCCGCGCGTCCTCATGAATGTCCTGAGGGTTATTCTCGGCGATCAACTATCTCTGGACTTATCAGCGCTGGATGACCTAGATCCACGCCGTGATGCTATTCTGATGATGGAGGTGATGGAAGAAAATATCCATGTCGGGCATCATAAACAGAAAATTGTGATGATATTGGCGGCGATGCGACACTTTGCAAAAACATTGCGCAAACGCGGCCTGACAGTTGACTATATAAACCTCGACGATCCGGAAAATACTGGAAGCTTCACAACCGAAATTCAACGTGCGGTTGATCGGCATCGGCCAAATCGCATTGTGGTAACCGAACCTTCGGAGTGGCGTGTCTTAGAGGTAGTTAAAAGTTGGGAAACTCTCACTAATATAACTATCGAAATCAGAGCCGATCATCGTTTTTTTGCAAGCCACGAGAGGTTTTCTACCTGGGCTGATGGACGGCGTAGTTGGAGAATGGAGCACTTTTACCGAGAAATGCGCCGAGAACATGGAATTCTAATGGACGGCGATCAGCCCGTGGATGGTGTATGGAATTTTGACTCGAAAAATCGCAAAAGCTTGCCAGCTAAAGTCTCCCTCCCAAATCGACAGCGCTTTGAACCCGACGCTACGACACGTGAAGTAATGGCACTTACCGCAAAACGCTTCGGTCAACATTTTGGTGACCTATATACATTCGGTTGGCCAGTGACCCGCGCTCAGGCTATAGAGGCTTTGCAGGATTTTATCGATAATGCCCTACCATGGTTTGGGGACTACCAAGACGCTATGAAAACGGGCGAGACATTTCTGTTCCACTCGCTAATTGCGCCATCCCTTAATCTCGGGCTGTTGTCACCGCACGAAGTCTGCTTTGCGGTAGAAGATGCCTGGCGCGATGGTCGGGTGCCGATAAACGCCGCCGAGGGTTACATTCGTCAGATATTAGGATGGCGGGAATATATCCGCGGTGTTTATTGGATGATGATGCCGAAATATGCCGATGCGAACGCATTAGATGCTAACCGACCTCTACCGGATTTTTATTGGACTGGAAAAACTGATCTGCATTGCTTAAGCGAAGCAATCAAAAGTACCAGGCAAACGGCATATTCCCACCATATTCAGCGTCTAATGATAACTGGCAACTTCGCCTTGCTTGCGGGTATAGCTCCGAGAGAGATTGAACGCTGGTATCTCGCGGTTTATGCCGATGCTGTCGAGTGGGTCGAGATGCCAAATACACTAGGCATGGCCGTGTTCGCCGACGGTGGTAAGGTGGCATCAAAACCTTATGCCTCTTCAGGTGCTTACATAAATCGAATGTCAAACTTCTGTAAAAGTTGTTCTTACGATGTCAAGAAGAAGATTGGGACAACTGCATGTCCTTTTAATTACCTTTATTGGGCATTCTTGATCAAAAATCAGTCAAATCTTGATAAAAACCCCCGCATGGGGATGCCTTATCGAACTCTTGCTAAATGGTCTGCTGAAAAAAAAGCGAGTTATGTTAATGAAGCGGGGAAATTTCTTGCATCCCTCAATTCCCGGCAGTCTTCCTAAGGTAGAATTCAAGAGGAAACAGGCAGCCTAGCAAATGACAACTCTACTCTGGTTCCGCCGCGACCTTCGCCTTGCCGATAACCCAGCTCTCACTGCGGCCGTTGCAATCGGGAAACCCGTTATACCAGTCTACATTTACGATGATGCTGAGTCCGAGGAATGGTCTACTGGGAGTGCCTCTCGCTGGTGGCTCCACAACTCCTTGTCCGCTCTTTCCTCCGAGATCGAAGCGCGCGGTAACAGACTTATTCTGAGAAACGGCCCCGCGGAATCTGTCATTAACGAACTACTAGCTGAAACAGGTGCTAAGTGCATTTATTGGAATCGGCGTTATGAACCATGGGCAATTAGGCGAGATAAAAAAATAAAAACATCGCTTAAGCGCAAGGGTTTGGAGACGCGCAGCTTCAACGCTTGCCTGCTTCGAGAACCCTGGGCAGTTACCACGAAAAAAGGTGGGCCATACAAGGTCTTCAAGCCGTTTTGGAAGGCATTGCGCTCTAGCGGAGAGCCTAACCGACCTGAGCCTGCTCCCAGGCGAATCCCAGCACCGAACGTTTTTGTAGAGTGTGACGATATTAACTCTTGGGAGCTGCTCCCGTCAAAACCAGACTGGGCGGGTGGCTTACGAGATGCATGGACGCCAGGGGAGAACATGGCACATTCGCGCTTACATGACTTCAACGAAGCTGAGCTTCTCGACTATCAGGACAAACGAAACCTACCCGGTGTTTCAGGCACTTCACGTCTCTCTCCACACTTGCATTTTGGTGAGATAGGACCACGCCAGATATGGCACTCGATCATCACCGGAACGTTTGCTCAGAGCGGCAGTTCAATGCCTCAAGGTGTAGAGACCTACCTTTCCGAAATTGCCTGGCGAGAGTTTTCGTATCACCTACTTTTTCATTTCCCAGAGCTACCTCTAAAGCCACTACGCTCGGAATTTTGTAATTTTGCGTGGGAAAATGATCCTTACAACCTATCAGCCTGGCATCGCGGAGCGACTGGTTATCCAATTGTCGATGCTGGAATGCGTGAATTGTGGACAACTGGGTGGATGCACAATCGCGTTCGCATGATTGTTGCATCTTTTCTAATCAAAGACCTACTTATTGCTTGGCAAGCTGGTGAGAAATGGTTTTGGGATACGCTTGTTGATGCTGACCTTGCAAGCAATGCGGCAAGTTGGCAGTGGGTTGCCGGCTGCGGCGCGGATGCTGCGCCTTATTTCCGTATTTTCAACCCTACAATTCAAGGAACAAAGTTCGATCCCGATGGTACTTATATACGAAAGTGGTTGCCTGAAATATCCAAGTTACCAGATCAATTGATCCACGCACCTTGGACGGCCAAACCGATTGAACTGGCGGATTCCGGGATTGAGCTCAGCAAAGATTATCCAGCTCCCATCATCGATCATTCGATGGCTAGAAAACGGGCGCTGAAGAAATACAAATTGCTTAAGACAGGGGAAGGTCGCGGATAATTGCCCTCAAACCTTCTTTCCTTCTAAAAGAGTCCAGGTAAACTTTAGGAGAAAACTTGGTAGCACCAATTCCATCTGCTTAATAGAACAACCCCTTTTGTGCTATCTTAGACGTTCGGGAGAAAGTGTGAGAGAAATTATCAAGAAATTCATAATCCTAGCTTTAGATGTGTCTAGAGCGTCCACCGTCGACCTTGATCTCAGTGCCCGTTATCATTTTGCCTCGCTTAGAAGCCAAGTACACGACAGCACCTGCAACATCTTCCACCCCGACCGGCTCACCTAATGGTACCAATTCCCGAAGCCACGCTTCCGCGCCCTCTTTACTTAAGTCGCGCTCTTTAGCAGTAATCTCGATCAGTTCATCAAACCGCCGGCCCGATGTAAAACCGGGCGTAACCACATTAACGGTAATGCCTTTCGGACCCAATGAGCCTGCAAGGCTTTTCGAAAAGCCATGGGTTGCAGCATTGATAGCACCCGCCATAGCAGCCCAAGGCACTGGTTCCTTGCCGTGCAAGCCAGAAAGGTTGATGATTCGAGCATGATCGGACTTTTCAAGATAGGGTAGTGCTGCTTCGCAAACGGCCATCAGTCCCAAAGGCTTAGCATCGAGACGTCGCATCCATTCATCGTGTGCCACTGCACCTAGACCGCCACGTTTTGAACCACCAGCAGCATTCACAACAATGTCAAGCCCGCCTAAAGCCTTAGCTGCATCATCAACGGCTTTCTTCACGCTATCATTCAAACCAAGAGCGGCGATTACCATGACGAATATATTTTGCGGATAGCGTTTTTTGAGGTGGGACAGAACCTCGGAACATAAATTCTCATCACGCGCAAACAATGCAATAGCAGCACCCTCTTTGGCAAACTCTTCGATGCATGCCTTTCCGATTCCTCGCGTCGCACCAGACACCAGAACCTTCTTACCTTGCAATCCTAAATCCATGCCAAATCTCCCAGTTGCCTTTAAAGAGTGACTTGCAACTATGTGGCTACAGGCCGCTCGTCAACGGAGGCTCAGAAATCGCTTTTTAACGAGTGGGTTAGTTAGGCCATCATAGACTATATGGCTAGCCAAACAAACGTAACCGATACAGGCTATGTTCAGTATAACTTCTTAGGTTCTTGCAGAAAAATGGTGCCCAGGGGAGGAATTGAACCACCGACACGCGGATTTTCAGTCCGCTGCTCTACCAACTGAGCTACCTGGGCACATCGTTTCACAGCCATGATTGTATCATAACGAGACGCGCAGTCTGATATCTAATATTAGCGGTAAAGTCTAGCGTCCCGTGCGATTTCTGTAAAAATAGCTCAACCTAATTCACCTCGTAATCATCATCATTCGCCGGCAATTGACTAAAATCCGGCATTTCTTCGGTTTCAACACGATATTTCCCGCCAAACCAACGGCCCAAATCCACATCGGCGCAATGTTTACTGCAGAATGGTCGATACCTTTCAATCATCTCTTTACCACAAATAGGACAGATCACTTTCGGCACCCGATTCACCTTTCCAGAAAAACATCAGACATTTTTTTGGTCTCATCTGGGCGAATCTCCAAGCCTTGTCCAAGCAACTGCCCTGTTTGCGCAAGGGCGTCTTTTAGAGGACCCTCTAGAGCAGCAGCTATTTTCGGCGGTACAACTGCCACTTGACGTCCAGGACCATTGAGACGCAGCGCTTTTCGCAGCAAAGCAGCAGCATCTGTTTCTGCAGACAAGGTAGCTGATAATTGCGCTTGCTTTAGCAACTGACCGCCAAGACTAAGGCCAGATCTCTGACGTGTCATTTCGATTAATCCCGCTGGCCCCATACCCAAAACATCGACAGCGTGATCGTCAAATCGTATCGCCTGACGTAGCGCATTAACCATCTGTTTACGATGCCCCCGGTTACTCATAGAAATCGGGTCAATCACGATCAGACCTGCCAAGTTACGCAGGATAAGCTGCTTAGCTATTTCATCCATCGCCGCCATATTAGCTCTACGCACAGAATCCGGACCACCGCTGATACTTCCACTATCTATATCAATAGAAACCAAGGCTTCGGTCTCACCAAAAATTAGACGACTACCATTTCCCAATGCCACTGTCCGCTCCAAGGCCGACGCCAGCTTATCCTCTACCCCACTCTCTTCAAATATTGGTGATTTTCGGTCATAGAATTCGAGTTTACCCCTAAGATCTGGGTAGTGGTCGTCAATCATTTTTTTCATTGTGATAAAAATTTCACGCCCATCCACATAGATTTCCTCAGCAGGCATTTGATCGCGCAGCAAACGCTTCACTAAATCGGGAGCAGGCAATAAGCAAGTAGTTGATTTACACGTTGTGGCAGCCGACACTAGCGCCTCCCATAATTTCCGCAACGTTGTTAGTTCACGTAAAATAGTATCTTGGTTAATTTTAAGCGCAGGACGACGTATTGTGATACGTCCAGAGGTTTGCTCGCCAAGCACTTTTGCGACTTCCGTCATTCGGCGACCTTTGCCAAACCCGCGTTCGGCTTGTACTCCCTTACCTCGGGCCTGATAACTAAGATACCGGCCCTGCAAAACTGGCGTCCGGGTCACCACCGCACTCTTCCCCGACCAACCATCGCGCACCACTTGTACAACAACCACTTGACCCTCGGTCACGTTTTTAGCCCGCGGCAAATAAGCCGTTTCGGTTAAACCAATATCGATAAATGCACCATCAGAAGCTCTATCCAATGCCACAACGCGGCCGCTATAAATACTGCCTACTAGGCTTTGGCGATGAGTGCGTTCAACGAAAAACTTTACTAGCTCACCATCCTTATCCATCAAAGCCGCTCTAACTTCTGCGGGAGACACCTCTACTAAAATGTCGGCAGCAGCAATCACCATTTGTATCCGTTTCCCTTTAGAAGTTGCGATACCTCAAATAGAGGAAGCCCCACTACATTGGTAAAAGATCCACTGACGAAATTTACGAACTCCGCGGCACGGCCTTGGATAGCATACCCCCCTGCCTTGCCATTCCACTCTCCGGTTTTCAAATAGGCAGTGATTTCTTCCGGCACCAGTCGTTTAAAAGAAACCGTACTTTCCACCAAGCGGTCGACCGTACCCATCCCCGGCACTATTAGGCAGATACCGCTGTAAACTTTATGACGTCGTCCGGATAAAAACTTCAAACAGCTAGCCGCAGTTTTTTGGTCTTCGGCTTTCGGCAATATGCGCCTCCCGCATGCAACCACTGTATCCGCTGCTAACACGAAATTATCATTATCCGACGCATTAACCACTGCAGCTTTGGTCTGCGCCATACGCTTTGCATAGCCCCTCGGCAGTTCCCGTTTATTGGGTGTCTCATCAATGTCAGCCGGTTCTATTCGATCCGGTGTAATGCCTATTTGGGCCAACAAATCACGACGCCTCGCCGACGCAGATGCTAAAATTAGTGGATACTTTGCGTTAACACTCATAAGGCACTCGAACCTCCGTGCGAGGTTCCATTAAGCACGGACGTGCAACACACAAATAAGAGTGAACAAACGCCGTGCCTTATCCAGATCCACCTCAATTTTACCTGCCAACCACTCGGTCAGCAGCATTGCACCCTGATTATGTAGTCCACGCCGGGCCATATCAATGGTTTCCAGACGCCGCATAGTGCGCGCTTGCAAAGCATCGAGATGGCTTCAGCGATAGGCTTACGGTTCTAAACAGCATATCTTCGATATCTCTAATATCGATCACCAGACTATTACCTTAACCTACACCAAGCCGCACGCAGTAAAGACCGCTTTCATCTCCGGCTAGTGCAAAGTAACTCTGCTCAAGTAAATCAAAGATCGCGTTTTTGCGTTCTTGCTCCACTTCAGCACGATTGTGTATTAGCGAAACATCGCCCAGCTCGATATCGGCAATCCAATGTCCTTCAATTACTCTACTCATTTCGATTGAGACGTATCATAACTGACCGAGCATGAGCACCCAAACCCTCCGCCTTGGCAAGCGTCACCACAGAAGACCCGATCTTAGCCAAACTATCTGCATCACAGCCAACAAATGTTGTTCGCTTCATAAAATCAAGTACACCCAATCCCGATGAAAAGCGTGCACTTCTGGACGTCGGCAATACATGATTCGGCCCGGCAATATAATCACCTATGGCTTCAGGTGCATACCGACCAAGGAAAATCGCACCTGCATGGTGTACTTTCATCGCAAGCGTGTCAGCATCCGAAACGGCCAACTCTAAGTGCTCTGGTGCAAAACGGTCCACCAAAGAAACAGCCTCATCCATATTCTCTACAACGATGAGAGCGCCGTTATTCGACCAACTCTTATCGGCAATTTCCCTGCGGTCTAATATCGATATTTGTCTATCCACAGCGTCACTTACACGTTCAGCAAACGCCGCATCATCTGTAATCAGAACCGACTGGGCACTCTCATCATGCTCCGCTTGGCTCAACAAATCGGCAGCAATCCAATCCGGATCATTTTCCCCATCAGCAACCACCACAATTTCGGACGGACCGGCGATCATATCTATCCCAACAGTTCCGTAAACTTGGCGTTTTGCCGCCGCAACATAAGCATTGCCGGGGCCGGTAATTTTATCAACCGCCGGTATCGTGCGGGTCCCATAAGCAAGCGCACCGACAGCTTGCGCACCACCAATCCGGTACATTTCCGTAACACCCGCAATTTCAGCTGCCGCCAATACCAGAGGATTAATAATACCATCAGGTGTTGGCACAACGATCACCACACGATTACACCCAGCGACCTTAGCCGGGATTGCATTCATCAAAACCGAACTCGGATAAGCAGCCGTCCCGCCGGGAACGTATAGCCCAACAGCAGATAGGGGCATCCACCGTGCACCGAGGCGAATACCGTCGTCGTCTACATAGTCCAGCCCAACAGGTAATTGTTTTGCATGAAAAGCGCGAATACGATCAGCGGCTAAATTTAGGGCACCAAGCGTTACCGTATCGCAGGCTTTCTTAGCTTCTCTAATTTCCTCCGCCGTAAAACGCATAGCATCCGTGTCGAGCACCATGCGGTCAAAGCGCTCAGTATATTCCAATACCGCGTCGTCGCCTCGCGTGCGAACAGCAGACAATATATCAGCAACCGCCGCATCTACGTTTTCTGCCGCCTCCCTGTTGGCGCCAAGAAACTCAAAAAATGCAGCGTCGAAATTATTGTCTGTTGTATTCAGCCTAAGCGGCATCTGCTATCCCATGAAATTGACTGACCCAGCCTCCCACTGCCGTGGGACGCGTCTTCAAAGCCACCCTAGTAACGACAAATCGACTTGAAACTTGCCCGATTACCCCGCTTTAACCAGCCGCCACCCAGAGGGATATCGGTTGATACGAGACCAACGAAATAGCGGCAAAGACCCAAGGGCGATGCATATTTTATTACACAGCAACAAAAAGAACCCAAGTAAGATTTAAGTCGTATTTAGACGCGTAATACTGATCTTATTCTCTCCGGAATTTCACCTAGAGAATGCACTACGATCGCCCCGGCATCCGCCAGCATCTTGCGTTTTGCAGAAACCGTATCCTCTTCATCATTAATCATCGCCGCCACATGCCCGAAACTAACACCTTTAGGATAATTCTCCTGAAATTCGCCGGCTAATAAGGCTACTAACGGCTTAGTGCAGCACCCAGTCCTTAAAAACTCTGCCACTTGATGCTCGGCCTTTGTGCCCGGCTCACCGAACATCACAATCGCATCCGTGTCCGGGTCATCAACAAATCGCTGAATATAATCTACCATGGGATTACCTGGAATCACGTCCCCGCCCATGGATATACACGTAGAAACGCCCAGTCCACCGCGCTTAATGGCAAGCGATAGCTCCGCGGACATGCCGCCCGAACGCGATACCACGCCCACTCGGCCCGGCACGAATACCTCGCTTGGGTCATCACCGCCTATCGCGCCCAGCTTACTTTTACCCGGTGATATAATGCCATTCGTATTGCAACCGACAATAACGCCGCCCTTAGCCTGCGCTGTCGCGGCAATAATCGCCGTATCATGGCGAGGCACGAATTCTGCCAGCGCCACCACTAGTTTGATCCCCGCATCCAATGCTTCTAGTACTGCATCCCTAGTTGCAAGTGGGGGCGCATAGACGACGGACGCATCAACATCGTGCTGTCTTAGCGCTTCAGCCACGCTGCCATAAACAGGCAATCCATGCACAACTTGCCCCCCTTTACCCGGTGTGACACCACAAACAATGGCGGTGCCATAGCGCAAGCAAAACTCTGCGTCCCGCATACCCTGTGCACCGGTAAGCCCCTGCGCTAAGACCTTTGTATTTTCATTGATGAGAATACTCATGAGTGGTCTCCCATCCTGTTACGGACGTCTATTGCCGCACGGACCGCATCGTCCAACGATGCATCGAAGGGCAAATAGACTAGCCCAGGGAATGCATCCAGGATTTCTTTTGCTTCCTCTTCACCCGGCCCGACTAGCCGCACGACTATAGGAAATTTCTCTGTATCTACTTTCCGTTCACGCAAAACATCGGCTAAGGGTTCAGCCTTACGAGCGCAATGTGTGAGTTGCTGATGATTAAAACTAACCAATAAACATTTGACTGATGGGTTATCTAGAATAGCGCGGATTGTAACTTTAAATTTTTCCTCAATAACCGCACCGGGATTGGTATCCGTATGGTTCGCTGGTCTACCACCCATGGCTAACATCATATCGTGCTGCAACAGACCCGCACCGCCGCCTCCAACGAGCAAAGCTATATCGCCGTCAAGTTCCGTATAGCGAATGGCACCACCCGCAATCTTGCGATTAGCTTCTGCCACACTCATTTCACGCTCGTTGAACTGCCGCCAGGCAGCAATCAAACTACCGTCGGCCATTTCAGCCCACTCGCTATGCCGGGGCAATCCATTTTCATCGATCCCCATCATCGCCCCAACAATGGAGGGCTTTCCCGCATCGTCAAGCACTAACGGATTAATTTCCATCATCACCGCATCTGCTGTCACAAATGCTTTATAAAGTGTGGCGGTTACCGATGCTGTAACGGCCAACATATCGCCTTTTAAACCCGCTTTTAGCCATAAATCCCGCGCAATTTTCTCAGTGACACCGTTTAATGGGTCAATGTCTGAGCGAACGACTGAATCTGGGTTATTTTTATGAGTTTCCTCGATATCGACACCCCCATGGGATGACACTAAAATCTGCCCTGGAAATCCATCTAAGCTGAAGCTCAGATAAAACTCTTCCGCGATAGCAACCTTCTCTTCCACATACACCTTGGCAACGGCAAATCCGTGCACATCAGAGCCGATCATTCCCTCAACAACGGCTTCAGCAGCTGCTTTGTCATCTACAATCTTAACAGCATTTGCCTTGCCACGGCGTCCAGTCGGCACCAGCGCTTTGACAACTGCACCACCGACCAGACCATCTGCAAATGATGCTGCGACGGACCCATTGTCAAAGGCTTTTCCTTTCGGCACGGGCAAGCCCAAATCCGTTAAGAACCGCTTCGTCAAGTCTTCGGTCAACGTAAACAAGCTCGCTCCTCCTCAAATTCAATGTTTTTATTGTAACCACCCCTCAAACAGGAGTATGCCGTTCACTCCTAATAGATAACGCCAACAAAAACAACGTGGCCGGCTAAGTAGGCCAGAATGAGAAGAAAATGAGCTGGAAACCAGAAGTCGATGAACTCAATAAACGCGGCGCATTCGCGGAGGAATTAGGCGGCAAAAAAGGCCGCGATTATCAGCATTCAATTGGAAAGAAGACGGCTCGCGAGCGTATCGAAATGCTCCTAGACAAGAACAGCTTTCGTGAAATAGGGAAGATTGCAGGCAAAGCCAACTATGATAAAGAGGGTAATTTCGTTGATTCTCAACCGTCCAATGCCATCATTGGCAAAGGCCTGATTGATGGCCGTAAAGCAGCACTCTCCATTGATGATTTCACTATTCGGGGTGGGTCGTCGGAGGCTACGATTTCCGATAAATGGCTCTACATAGAGCGCTACGCATTAGAAATGAAAATGCCGCTAATTCGCTTGGTCGATAGTGCCGGGGGTAGTGTAAAATTGCTGGAAAAAATGGGGCACACAAAAATACCTGGCTATCCAAGCTGGCCACAATTCCAGCTTATGGGCGAAGTACCGGTTGTGGGGATCGCGCTTGGTGCCTGTGCGGGCTTAGGGGCAATCAAAGTCGGATACGCTCATTTCTCCGTTATGGTGAAGGGCACGAGCCAAGTTTTTGCCGCTGGGCCACCGGTTGTAAAAGCTGCTCTCAAAGAAGATCTCGATAAGGAAGAGCTAGGCGGCTGGCGAATTCAAACAAGAGACAATGGCGCCGTTGACAATGCCGCTAAAGACGAACAAGACGCCTTCGATCAGACCCGGCGGTTTCTCTCCTATATGCCGCAAAACGTTCATCATTTACCACCTCGTATTGAACCAACCGATGCCCGGGATCGGCGTGAAGAAGATTTGCTTGAAGCAATTCCGCGCAACAGACGGCAGTCCTATATAGTTCGTAAAATTTTGCAGATGGTACTCGATATAGACTCCGTGTTCGAAATTGCACCAAAGATCGGACCATCGTTCGTCACGTGCTTGGCTCGTCTTAATGGTTATGCAGTGGGCGTTATGGCAAATGACCCTAATTATTCCGGAGGTGCCATGACCCGTGCGTCAGCTATGAAAATGGAGAAGTTCATCGATCTTTGCGATACATTCCATATTCCCATCGTCAATTTCGCAGACGTGCCAGGCGTTATGCCCGGCCTGGCCGCTGAGAAATCGGGCACCATACGTGCCGTCTTAAAATGTCTCGCCTCCATAGAACAAAGCCAAACCCCTTGGGTAACTATCATTATGAAACGCGCGTTTGGCCTTGCTGGCGGCATGCATGGACGCAAACGCGGTATTAATCTACGCTATGCGTGGCCGTCTGCATATTGGGGCTCAATTCCTTTAGAGGGCGGAATTTGGGCAGCTTACCGTAAGGAAATAGAGGGCTCGAAAGACCCAGAAGCACGGCTCGTTGAACTTGAAAAGCATTACGCGAAATACACATCGCCCTTTCGGACTGCAGAGAAATTTGCCATTTCAGATATAATCGATCCGCGCGATACCCGAGAAATTCTCTGCGATTGGGTTGAGGAAGCCTACGAAATAACGAAATCCCAGCTGGGACCGGTTAGCAAAACTATGAGACCATAGAAATTAGAGGAGACCGATAGCGTGGGGACTGAAGTCATACGTCTGGGCGACGTCATGCTGGCAGAAGTAAAAGGCGTCGACATCACCAAACCGATCGAGCCAGAGACATGGGCCACGGTCTATCAGGCATTTCTCGATCACGGTGTATTGGTGTTTCGTGACCAGCCATTGACGCCGGGTCTCATGGTACAGTTCGCCACCTATTTCGGTGAATTGCAACCTCATATTACGAAGAAATATTGGCACCCGGAGTTCAACGAACTTATCGTCATGACCAATCTGGATGAAAACGGCGAGCTCAACCCAAAAGATGATTCTCGCGGCGACACCTGGCACACGGACATGTGCTATTTCGAAGAACCAGCAAAAGCAACAATGCTGCATACTCAGCAGATCCCCGATGTCGGTGGTGATACACAGTTCGGCAATATGACAAAGGCATTCGATGAAATGCCTGTAACGCTAAAAAATCGTATCGAGAATAAGATGGCGACGTTCCGCTATGGCGGCGTGCGCGTCACTGGCCAAGAACGACTGGAGAAAGCCGATAGAGGCAAACCGCCAGTACCCCACCCCGCAATCCGCACCCACCCCGAGACCGGCAAACGCTCGGTCTTTGTCAATCCAGCCCATGCGGTTTCCATCGAAGGCATGGAAGATGATGAAGCTTGGGAACTGATGGAAGAAGTCTTTGCCTGGTGCATCCAGGAACGTTTCCAGGACCGCCACCACTGGCGCATGAACGATACGGTCATCTGGGACAATCGCTGCTGCTGGCACCGCGCCACCGCAAACAACCCGCTGCGACAGCCGCGTATTTTTCTAAGGACAACCGTGCGCGGTACGCCGACGCATTGATATCTATGGCAAATCTACCAACTTGTGGGTTTGCACACTCACCCTCCACTGCGGATTCTCAGCACAATACTCAGCCACAAGTGCGGTATTAGAGTCACGCATTGGCCCATCCATGGGCTGCAGTAAAAAATGATCAAACGCAAGTCCCTCAAATCGCTCTGGCGGGACGCCTTCCTGCGGGTAGACCAACTTTAGCTCATTGCCAGAGTTTTGAACGAGGGCTTTATCCGCTTTCGGGCTGACACAGATCCAATCCAGCCCATCTGGGACCTTTATAGTGCCATTGGTTTCGATGCCCACCTCAAATCCCTCTTCTTTAAATGCAACGATTAACGCAGCGTCTACTTGTAAAAGTGGTTCACCGCCGGTACAGACCACGTAAGGTACGCCTTCTTCAGCTTCAGCCACCCAAAACCCTGCCACCGCTGCGGCTAGCGCTGCGGGTGTAGCAAACTTGCCGCCTCCTGGCCCGTCGGTTCCCACAAAGTCGGTGTCACAAAACCGGCAGACAGCCGTGTCCCTATCCTTCTCCAAGCCAGTCCATAAATTACACCCAGAAAACCGGCAAAACACCGCGGGGCGGCCCGACTGCACGCCTTCGCCTTGGAGCGTGAAATAGATTTCCTTAATGCTGTAAGTCATCGAGCACACAGTTGGTTTGGGCAGCTATCTTGCCGCTCCGTTCAGTTCCGGCTTTAATGCCCCAAATTGGAAAAACAATCGAGTCATCGATTTATCGCATGACCAACTTTATGGGAGGACGGCCCGTGACCATCACCGGCGATCTCGTGGATATCTTATTGTCGACAAAGACCAAAGACATCCCTGAAGAAGCACAAGAGCTTGCACGGCAAGTTTGTTTGGATGGTATTGGCGTTATGATTGCCGGCGCCGGCGAGCCACTGGGGCTTGGCCGTCTGGCTTTCGAATACACCAAGGAAC
>MDTA01123398.1_pt1 | contig 39163 bp, 41 predicted proteins | sample 811151 | NCBI WGS metagenome assembly MDTA01 (sample SAMN05326648, study PRJNA326480) | marine metagenome | isolation source: seawater | place: Indian Ocean: South | collected 2010
GTATTAACTCTGGAAAGAGACAAATTCTCGCCGAAGGAGCTAAAATCTCTCAGGCACCACGACAGAGGGGGTTAAAGAGTTAATATGAATATAAAAAAAACTGCATTATACGAATTACATAAAAAGCACAGCGCTAAGTTCGTTGAGTTTGCTGGCTATAATATGCCAATACAATACTCTCAGGGAATTGTAAAAGAGCATAATATTACAAGAAATAAGTCAGGAATTTTTGATGTTTCACATATGGGTCAATTATTCATTAAAAACAGTATTGATATAACAAATAAACTCCAGGAAATTTTACCCACTGATCTTAAAAATTTGAAAATAAATCAGAGTAAATATTCATTTTTAATGAAAGAGAACGGGGGAATATACGATGACCTAATTATCACCAGGACCAAAGATCAATACATGATTATTTTAAATGCTGCTTGTAAACAAAATGACCTTCAAATTATTAAAAATAAATTAAATGATCAAAATTTAGATTTAAACAATAATTTGTCTCTTATAGCAATTCAAGGTCCTGAATCTAAAACAATACTTGAAGATGTAGTTTCAAATGTATCAAAATTAAAGTTCATGAATGGCAAAAACTTTTCTTTTGAGAATAATGAAATCTATATAACAAGATCTGGATATACAGGCGAAGATGGTTTTGAAATATCATTGCCTAATAAAGTTGTAAATTCTTTTGTTGGAAAGTTAATTTCTAAAGGGTCAACACTAATTGGTTTGGGTGCAAGAGATACTTTAAGATTGGAGGCTGGTTTATGCCTTTACGGTCACGATATTAATGAAAATACCAGCCCAGTTGAAGCAAATTTAAAGTGGGCAATTTCTAAAAATAGAATGAATGACAACTTTTCAGGTTCCCAAAAAATAAAGAGACAAATTAAAGAAGGTGTATCAAAATTAAGAGTTGGTATTAAACCAAAGACAAGAGTAATCGCTAGAGAGTCAACGAAAATTTTTGACGAAAAAGATAACGAGATTGGAAAAGTTACTAGCGGAACATTTGGACCAAGTGTAAATGCATCAATTGCGATGGGTTATATTTCAAATTCTCACTCTAAAACAGATACAAAGATTTACTTGGAAGTAAGAGGAAAAAAAGTGCCCGCTAATGTTTGTGATTTACCATTTTATAAAAAAAGTTATGTTAAAGGAGAAGCTAATGTCTAATACAAAATTTTCAAAAGAACATGAGTGGATTACGCTAGATGGAGAAGTTGGAACTATTGGAATTACAAAACATGCAACAGAACTATTAGGCGATATAGTTTTTGCTGAACTACCAGAAAAAGGATCAAACGTTGAAAAAAATGGAACTGCTGGAGTAGTGGAGTCAACAAAAGCCGCTAGTGACGTATACACTCCAGTAAGCGGCGAGGTTGTAGAAATTAATCAATCAATTGTTGATGACCCATCAAAAATTAATGCCGACCCAGAGGGTGGTGCATGGTTTTTTAAATTAAAATTAAAGGATAAATCAGAACTTGATACTCTTATGAATAAAGAAGAGTACGATAAATTTGCTAAGGAGAGCTCATAATAATGTTACATGACTCAGAAAAAGATTTTATAAAAAGACATATTGGAACTTCAGAAGAGGAACAAAGCAAAATGTTAAAAGTTCTTGGATATACTTCACTTGACGAACTAATGACCAAAACTGTTCCAGAAAAAATTCTTTTCACAGAGGACTTAGATATTGGCGAACCTAATTCTGAGTATGAAGCGCTGAGAAAATTAAAAAATTTATCAAAAAAAAATACTATTTTTTCTAATTTTATAGGAATGGGTTATTACGGTACTTATACACCAAATGTTATTATTAGAAATATTTTAGAAAATCCAGGATGGTATACTTCTTATACACCTTACCAACCAGAGGTCGCTCAAGGTAGATTAGAAATGCTACTTAATTTTCAACAGATGATTGTTGATTTCACAGGAATGGATATTGCTAATGCATCATTGCTTGACGAGGGAACAGCTGCAGCAGAAGCTATGGGTCTAAGTTATAGACTTGATAAAAAAGATTCAAAAACAGTTTTTATTTCAGAAAATTGCCATCCACAAACAATTGAAGTTGTTAAGACAAGAGCTGAACCATTAGGTTTAAAAGTTATTGTTGGAAGCGAGGATAAATTAATTGATGAGGCATCAGATTTAGTTTGTGGTATTATTCAATATCCTGGAACTTTGGGTGACATTAAAGATCCAAGTGAATACATTAGCAAAATTCACAAAAAAAACGGTAAAGCGATACTTGTTTGTGACTTGTTAGCTTTGGCCCTATTAAAGACACCTGCAGAATTAGGTGCAGATATAGCAGTGGGAAGCTCTCAAAGATTTGGAATACCTATGGGTTACGGTGGTCCGCATGCTGCTTTTTTTGCAACAAAAGACGAATTTAAAAGATCAATGCCAGGAAGGATTATCGGTGTTTCGGTCGATAGACACGGAAATAAAGCTTACAGGCTTTCTCTACAAACAAGAGAACAACATATAAGACGAGATAAGGCCACAAGTAATATTTGTACAGCGCAAGCTTTATTGGCTATAGTTTCAGCAGCATATGCTGTGTATCACGGTCCAAAAGGAATAAAAAATATTTCAGAGAGAGTTTCTCAGCTTACAAAGAACTTTGCTGATAAAATAAAACAATCTGGATACAAATTATATTCAGAATCATATTTCGATACTGTAACAATTTATACCAAGGAAAAGACTGATCAAATTTTCAAAAACGCTCTAGATCAAAAGATAAATGTAAGAAAAGTAAACACGGAAATGATAGCAGTTTCTTTTGATGAGAGAAAGAACGTATATAGAGCAAATCAGCTATTAAAAATATTTAATTCTACTGAGTCAATTAAAGATAATCCTAATCGAAGCTTGCCAAATTTACCAAAAAATCTTCTAAGAGCATCAAAATATTTAGAACACCCTGTTTTTAACTCGTATCATTCGGAAACCGAGATGCTTAGGTATTTGAAAAGATTAGAGGATAAGGATATTGCTTTAAATAGATCTATGATTGCACTTGGGTCTTGTACAATGAAACTTAATGCTGTAGCAGAAATGATACCAATAAGTTGGAGAGAATTTGCAGAGCCTCATCCTTTTGCTCCTGTAGAGCAAATGGAAGGATATAGAAAATTGTTTACAGATTTAAAAAATTGGCTGAGATCAATTACAGGTTTTTCAGGTGTTTCATTACAACCTAACGCAGGAGCTCAGGGTGAATACGCCGGCTTAATGGTAATTAGAAAATATCATATTGATAGGAAAGAAAGTAATAGAAATGTGTGTCTTATCCCAAGTTCTGCGCACGGAACAAATCCTGCTAGTGCGCAAATGGTAGGAATGAAAGTCGTTGTCGTTAATTGTGATAAAGAAGGTAACGTAGATATTGAAGATCTTCAAAAGAAAGCAGAACTTCACTCAGAAAATCTAGGAGCATTAATGGTAACATATCCATCAACTCATGGAGTTTTTGAAGAAAAAATTTCTGATATTTGTAAAATAATTCATGATAATGGTGGCCAAGTTTATATGGATGGTGCAAACTTAAATGCATTGGTTGGCATAGCTAAGCCTGGCAATTTTGGTCCGGATGTCTGCCACATAAACTTACATAAAACTTTTTGTATACCTCATGGAGGAGGAGGTCCAGGCATGGGACCGATCGCTTGCAAAAAACATTTAGAAGTTTTTTTACCGAGTCACCCAATTATAAAAGATTGTGGTCCAGTTTCAGGAATTGGATCTGTTTCCGCAGCTCCCTGGGGAAGCTCTAGTATTTTATCTATTTCTTGGATGTACATTAAGATGATGGGCTCAGAAGGTCTTAAACTAGCCACCCAAAATGCGATCCTCAATGCAAACTACTTAGCAAACAAACTTAAAAATTATTTTCCAATTTTATATACAGGTAAAAATGGAAATATTGCACATGAATGTATCATTGATATTAGACCTATTAAAGCTGAAACAGTGATCACAGAAGAGGATATTGCAAAAAGGTTGATTGATTTTGGATTTCATGCTCCGACAATGTCTTGGCCTGTTGCTGGAACAATGATGATTGAGCCAACCGAAAGTGAAAGCTTAAAAGAGATAGATAGATTTTGCGAAACTTTAATTAAAATTAAAAAAGAAATAGATAAAATTAAGTCTGGAGAGTTTGATAAATTAGATAATCCAATAAAAAATGCACCTCATACTGATCTTGAGCTATCTTCTGATGAGTGGAAACACAAATATTCAAGAGAGGAGGCTGCTTATCCATCTAAATATTTAAAAACCAACAAATTTTGGCCTCCAGTCGCAAGAGTCGACAATGTTTATGGTGATAAAAATATATTTTGCACATGTCCATCTATAGATGAGTTTAAGGAAGATGCAGCTTAATTTTTGATGAAAATAGCTGTAATTGGTTCAGGAATATCAGGATTAAGTTCTGCTTATTATTTATCAAAAAAACATAAGGTTGATTTATTTGAAAAAGAAGATCACTTTGGAGGACACTCCTACACTTTAGATATCCCTCATAACAAAGATGCAAATAAAAAAGTTTCAGTCGATATAGGCTTTATTGTTTTTAATCACAAGACATATCCTAATCTCATAAATTTTTTTACTGAAAACAATATTCAAATAGAAAAGAGTAATATGAGTTTCTCAGTGAAAGTTAATAATTCTAAGATTGAGTACTGTGGAAAGGGTCTTAACGGAATTTTTTCAAATCGCTTAAATTTACTAGATTTTAAATTTCTAAAGATGTTTTTTGAAATAATTTTATTTTATAAAAAGTGTACAAAATTAGAATTTATTGAAAATAATATTTCTTTAAAAGAATTTCTGAAAAAAAATAAATTATCAAATTATTTTATAAATTATCATATTATCCCCATGGTTTCTGCAATTTGGTCAATGCCTCCCAAAGAGTCTGGAATGATGCCAATGAGTTTTTTTCTAAAATTTTTCAAAAATCATGGTTTATTTCAACTCAAAAATAGACCTCAGTGGTACACAGTCAAAAATAGAAGCAGAACATATGTAAATAATATTTTAGATAAAATCAGTGGAGAGTATTACAAAAATTATGATATTAACAAAATTAAAAGAACACCTGATGGAATTCAAGTTTATTACGGAGATATTAACGAATTTTTTTTTTATGATAAAGTTATAATTGCCACTCATGCAGATCAAGCAATAAAATTGATAGAAGATCCATTTGAAGATGAAAAAAAAATATTATCATCATTCAAATACAAAAAAAATTTTGTAATTATTCACACTGATGATAGTGTTATGCCCAGATCAAAAAGAGCTTGGTCTTCATGGAATTCATTTATAGACCATACAAAGTTACAAAAAACCTCAATTACTTATTGGCTTAATCTTCTTCAAAATTTAAATTATGAACAAAATATATTTTTAACTATGAACCCTATCATGAAAATTGACGAGAAAAAAATTCTTAAGAAAGTCGAGTTCACACATCCGTATTACGACGAACAAACTTTAATTCAACAAAAGAAATTAAAACAAATCCAAAACAAGCAAAACTTATTATTTTGTGGGAGTTATTTTGGTTATGGTTTTCACGAGGATGGAATAAAATCATCATTGGAGATGATAAATTTTATTGATGACAAATAAATCATTTATTTACACTGGCAAAGTTATTCATAGAAGATTTAAACCAAAGTTCCATGAGTTTAAATACAATGTTTTTTCATTATTTTTGGATTTAGATGAATTGAGTTTATTAGATAAAGAACTATCCTTTTTTTCATATAATAGTTTTAATTTAGTAAGTTTTTGGGACAAGGACCATGGTGATAGAGATGGAAAAAGTTTAAAAAATTGGGTCTTAAAAAATTTAAAATTAAAGAATATTAGTTATAAAAATGTTTCGATTAAAATTTTATGTTATCCACGTATTTTCGGCTATGTGTTTAATCCCCTAAGTATTTTTTTTGTATTCGATGAAAATTCAAAACCAATTGCCATATTCTATGAGGTTAAAAATACCTTTGGAGAACAACACACTTATGTATTTAAAATTTCAAACAATTCTAAACTAATTAAAAATAATTGTAAAAAAAAATTTTATGTTTCGCCATTTATGGATTTAGAATCTAAATATTTTTTTCGAGTATCTATACCGGAAAACAATATCTCTGTCGTAATTGACCAGAGAGATAAAAATGGAAAATTACTTTTTGCATCCCAAGATGGAATAAGACATAAATTAAACTTAAAAAATCTACTAATTTCTTACTTTAAACATCCATTAATGACTTTCAAAGTCATATCAGCGATACATTTTGAAGCATTAAAGCTGTGGATAAAAGGAATTAAATTAATAAAAAAAAAAATAAATATTAAAAATAATATAACTTTTGAGTCTAATGATTAATAAAATTTCAGATAAAATTATTTTTTCATCTTTAAAAAATATTAAATATGGAAAAATATTTCTTAAAAGTTTTGATGAAAAGGAATATGAGTTTGGTAAAGATAAGGGAATAATTGTGAGAATTCGAATTAATAAACCAGATTTTTCAAAAAATATTATCTGCAAGGGAAGTATTGGACTTGCAGAAGCATATATGAACAACGAATTTGAAACAGATAATCTTGCAGATTTAATAGAACTTACTGCAAAAAATATAAATACTGTCCATAGATTTTCTGGTATCTTAGATTTTTCATTTTTGAATTTATTAAAGAAATATTTTATTAAAAATACAAAAAATCAAAGTAGGAAAAATATTTCGAAACATTATGATTTAGGGAATGATTTTTTTTCTTTATGGTTAGACAAAACACTTACCTACTCAAGCGCAATTTTCGAAGATGAAAAAAATGATCTGGAACAAGCTCAAATTAATAAATATAAAAGATTATCAAATCTAATAAAACCAAAGCAAGGAGATAAAATTTTAGAAATTGGATGCGGATGGGGAGGTTTTGCAGAATTCATGGGAAAAAACTTTGACATCAATTTAGATTGTATAACAATATCTAAAAAACAATATGATTTTGCAAAAGAACGTATTTATAAATTAGGTCTTAATGAAAAAATTAATATTAAAATGCAAGATTATAGAGATGTTAGAAAAAAATACGATTCAATAGCATCTATTGAAATGATAGAGGCAGTCGGACAAAATTATCTTAAAAAGTATTTCCAAGTGATAAAAAATAACCTCATTCAAAACGGAAGTGCTGCTATTCAAGCTATTACAATTGATGATAAACTTTTTGATAGATATAAAAACAAAGAGGACTTTATACAAAAATATATATTTCCGGGAGGCTTTTTACCATCAAAGCAAAGTCTAAAAAATTATGCTAAAATTACTGGACTTGAATTTGACGAATGTAACTCTTATGGATTACACTACAGTAGCACACTCAAAATTTGGCGAAAAGAATTCACAAAAAAATGGGACAAAATCTCTAAACAAGGTTTTGATAATTCGTTCAAGAGAATGTGGAATTTCTACCTGTCATATTGTGAGGCTGGATTTAAATCAAAAAATATTGATCTAATACAATTTTCCTTACAAAATAGGTAAGTAAATATGAAATTTAAAAATTTTTTATTGATTGTATTTTTCGTTTTTATTACAAACTGTTCAAGTAACCAAACTATGAAACCAGAGGATTTCAAAGACCAAAAACCAAAGTTAATTATAGAAGAATTTTTATCAGGTAAAGTTGAAGCCTGGGGTGTATTACAGAATAGATCAGGAAAAGTCACAAGGCAATTTTCTGCAATACTTGAAGGTAAATGGGACGGAAAACAGCTTATTCTTGATGAAAAATTTAATTGGAGTGATGGTGAGATACAGACTCGTCAATGGAAAATAAATAAAATTGATGAACATAATTATGAAGGAACTGCAGAAGATGTAGTTGGTACTGCAAAAGGATATTCTTATGGACCAGCATTTAAATTTGAATATGTCCTGCTCGTACCGGTGAAGGGAAGAGAAATAAAAATTACCTTTGATGATTGGATTTTTAAACAAGACGAAAAGGTTGCAATTAATAGAGCGACTATGACTAAATTTGGATTTAAAGTCGCCGAGTTGACGGTTATGTTTTTAAAAAACTAATCAACAATCCGTTTCATACCTTTTTCTACAAGTTTAAAGTATAAACTATTTGGCATAATCTTCAAAACTTTCATAACAGATGTAAATCCTTTTGGAAAATGAATTTCAAAACTCTTTTTTTTAGTTAACCCATTAAACATTTGATTTGCAGCAAATTCTGGAGATTTTATCATTGGCATTGGAAAATCGTTTTTATCTGTCATTGGTGTTTTTATAAACCCTGGACTAACAAGAGAAACTCTTACGTTTGATCTTTTTAAATCGAAATATAAACTTTCGGCAAAACTACTTAAAGCAGATTTTGATGCGCAATAAGCACCAGCTGCCGGTAGTCCTCTGTATCCAGCTACTGAGGAAACAATTGAAATCTGTCCTGATTTTTTATTCTTAAAATATTCATAAACAGAATTTATTGAGTTTACAGTTCCAAAAAAGTTAACTTCCATTATCTCTCTAATTTTAACTAAATTAAGTTTTTTTTCAGATTTAGGGTCGTGTGTACCTGTGCAAAATACGCAAATATCAACATTACCTAATTTTTCAAGAACAGATGTAAATACAGTCTTACATTTTTCACCATCTGTAACGTCCAAAGGAAAATATGAAACATTATTGTGTAATTTTGCAATCTCCTCTAATAAATTTTCTCTTCTTGCAGAAATTGCAACATTCCAGCCCTCTTTAGAAAACTTTATTGCAAGTGCCTTCCCAATTCCGCTACTAGCACCAGTAATCCAAATGTTTTTATTATTCATATTAAAATAATGTATAATATGTTTATGTTGAAAAATAAAATTTTATCTTTGGTATTCTTTACCCTTATAACATTTTTTGCGTCTTTTATTGGTGGAATAGCGACAATTTCATCAAAAGAGCCATGGTACTCAACATTGAACAAATCATCTTTAACTCCTCCTGATTGGGTTTTCGCTCCAGTTTGGACAACCTTGTATTTTTTTATGTCCGTTGCAGTATGGTTAGCTTGGCATAGCAGCTCAAACAATCAAAAAATAGTATATATCTATTTTTTACATATAATTTTTAATACAACTTGGAGTATAGTTTTTTTCGTTTTTCACAATATACTCTTAGCGCTAATTAACTTAAATATTATATTGATATTCATAGTTGTTTTGATGGCAAAATATAGAAAAATAAATATGGTCAGTTTTTATCTAATGATTCCATATTTACTTTGGAGTATTTATGCATTAGTTCTAAATATAAACTTACTTATATTAAATTAATGGACGATGTAATTATTGTTGGAGGTGGAATTATTGGAACATCTACGGCGTATTTTCTCTCTAAAGCCGGAAGAAAAGTTAAAGTAATCGAGAGAGATCCAACATATAAAAAAGCGTCTTTCCCACTTTCCCTTGGGGGTTTTAGAAGACAATTCTTCCAAAAAGAAAACATAATGCTTGGAAAATTTTCTAGAGAATTTTTGCTTGACGTACCTAATTCACTTAAAACAAAAAAAAACCCAAACCCAACTGTAAGTATGGTGCCAAATGGTTATCTTTTACTTTTCGGCCCTGAACATGCTGAGGAACAATATTTAGCACTCAAAAATCACAAAGCTTGTGAAGCAGGAACAAAAAATGTTAAAGGAAAAGAAATTAAGAATATCTTTCCTTATATTAGCACAACTGGGATTGAAACAGCAACGTATTCGGATACTAAAATTGAGGGTTGGATAGATCCATACTTATTTCACAATGCTTTAAAAAATAAAGCAATCGAACTTGGTGCAGAATTTGTTAAATCAGAAATAAAAAGTCTAAAAGATATTAAGGCAGAAGTAATTGTATCTGCAGCAGGATGTTGGACAAATGAATTATTGAATGATATTCCTGTATTTCCACAAAAACATACTGTTTTCAGAGTGAAATGCCCAAAACATATTCCTGAAATGCCTTTAACAGGAGATTTAACAACAGGTGTGTATTGGAGACCTGAGGGTAAAGAGTACCTTGCAGGCTCACCAAGGCCTGTTTGGGATGCAAATGATTTAGAACCTGAGTGGAATGACTTTGAAGAATTAGTTTGGCCGGCATTAGCAAAAAGAATTCCTTTATTTGAGGAACTAAAATTAACTGGCGGTTGGGCAGGATATTATGATTGTAATAAACTTGATAATAATGCAGTTGTTGGAAAACATCCAGGCTACAAAAATGTTTATATGGCAACTGGATTTACTGGACGAGGCCTTATGCAGGCTCCAGGAATTGGAAGAGGTTTGACTGAATTAATTACAACCGGATCTTATCAGTCTATTGACCTTGGATGTTTTGCAGTTGAAAGAGTTTTAAAAAGTGAGCAAAGAGTAGAGCCATACGTTTTATAATTTTTTTATAAATATCCCAAGAACTCCGTTAAAAGTTGAAACGAAAATGATTAGTAATTGACCTTTAAAAGAATAAAAATCGAAACTAGGATAAAATCCTATTGCAATACTAAAGAATAAGTATGTTATAATAAATGGTTTTATAAATTTTTTGATAACCAAAATTATTTCTTTTTATATTTTGCTGCCTCCTCAGAGCCACTTGTGGCTGAGCCTTTGCTGTATGAATGAGCTCCCATTCCAGCCAACTTACCATCTTTAACGATCAAATATTGATCTCGAATAGGTTTTTTATCAAAAAAACATTCTAAAATTTCTCTTACACCGTCAGCATACCTTGCTTGAGCGGACAATGATGTACCAGAGGTATGGGGTGTCATTCCGTGGTTAGGCATTGTTCTCCAGATATGATCGTTCGGGGCTGGTTGAGGGAACCAAACATCTCCAGCATATCCGCTAAGTTGTCCAGTTTTTAGAGCATCTGCAATATCATCTCTGTTACAGATTTTACCTCTCGCTGTATTCACTATGTATGCACCTTTCTTCATCTTACTTATAAGTTTTTTATTAAACAGATTTTCGGTCTCTGGATGAAGAGGACAATTAATTGTTACTACATCACAAACCTTTACCATAGACTCCACAGATTCATGAAATGTTAAGTTCAGCTCTTTTTCAACGCTGTCAGGAAGCTTATGTCTATCAAAATAATGCAGATGTACATCAAAAGGTCTCATTTTTCTTAAAGCATCGAGTCCAATTCTTCCAGCTGCAACTGTTCCAATATGCATGCCTTCAACATCGTAGCTTCTTTGCACTGCATCAGCTATGTTCCAGCCTCCATCATTAACGATTCTATGCTGATTATGATAATCTCTAACCATAGAAACAATCATCATGACAATATGCTCAGCAACTGATCTCGAATTACAGAATGTCACCTCTACAACATCAATTTTATTATCCATTGCAGCTTGTAAGTCCACATGATCCGATCCAATTCCAGCGGTAATTGCCATTTTTAAGTTTTTTGCTTTTTTAATTCTTTCCGCTGTTAAATAATAGGGAAAAAATGGTTGAGAAATTACTACATCGGCATCAACTATGTGCTTATCAGCTTCGCAACCTTCTCCATCTTTGCTATTTGTAACAATAAATTCGTGACCATTACTCTCGAGAAACTTTCTTAAACCTAATTCACCTGATACACATCCAAGTAATTGTCCTGGGGTAAAATCCCTACCTTTAGGTGTAGGCAAACTCATACCATCAGGGTATTTTTCTAATTTTGGCAAGTCTGAAAGTGGATATGATTTTGGCATACCTCCTTTTGGATCATCATAAAGAATACATAATATTTTCATTTAATCTCCGTACTGTTAATTTAGATAAATAACTTAAATATTTAAGTCAAATTCTATCATGAAATCAGACGCTCAATCAAATAAATTGTTATTTAGGGTATTGTTTTTTTAAAATATATTTATTTAGAATTATTCCAAATATAATTATGATTATAGAACCGGTCATTATGGGGTTTAAAAGATATTCAAAAGAAACTGAACCAACAATTACAATTATTGGATTGCCTCCAGCTGGGGGGTGGGTAACATTTAATAATATCATTAGAGCAACACCTAAACCTACGGCAAAGGGTATAGCTACAAACATTTGCACTGGAACAAATACAACAAAAATCACTCCAACAAAAGCTGTCAAGAGATGACCAAAAAAAATATTTTTTGGTTTTGCAAAAGGACTCTCTGGAAAACCAAATAACAAAACCATTGTCGACCCAAAAGACGCAACTAAAAAAATTCCATAATCAGTTTTGTAAGTTAAAATTGATAATATTCCAATTGTTATAATTGAAAATAAACCTGCAAAAAAAGATTTTACAACAAGTGATTTATTCATTTTTAAATTCCTCAAAGGCATTTGATAAAGCCTTAATAGGTAAAACAATACATTCTTTTCTGGCTGAATATTTTTTATCAATAAAAATGTTCATAAAATCTAAATTTTTATTTTTTATTTTTCTGTTTTTTTCAAAAAAACTATTAAAATCTAAACATAATTGTTTTAAATCTAAAATATTCTTATTTTTAATATTTTTAGCTATTAGACTTGCAGATGCCTGGGTATAAACGCACGATTTACATTCATAAGACATATCTTGAATAATATCATCCTTAACTTTTAAATTGACTTTAATTTTATCGCCACAAATAGAATTTTTACTTTCAAATGAATGTGTAAAATTTATCTTCCTATTATGATTATTATCGTATGATGCAATTTTAAGAATTTTTAAATCCATATTCTAATATTTACATAATCAATTAATTTTGCTTATGTTACAAGTACAAAATAGTCTTAAAGGAGACTTACAATATATATTCAATTAAAGAATCATTGAGGATAATATTTATATTTGTCACCATCGTGAGCCATTTCAGCTCATAATTATCTAAATAGCTCTTAGTTATTGAATAATAACCGGTCTCTATGCCTCAGAATTTTATTGTAGAATAATTAAATTGATATTAAATATTCTAATGTTTCACTTACGAGATGAAAAATTAGCAATACCTGTTGTTCTTTTAGCAGGAATCGTTTGGTCTTTTGGGCCACTAGTTGTCAGATATATGGACGAACCTGGTCTTGTTCCATGGCAATATATTTTTGGAAGAGGTTTAACAATATTTATAATCATAAATGTTTATCTTTTTTTAGATGAAGGAAAAAGATTTATTGAAAATTATAAAAATATAGGGTTATCAGGTTTTGTTGGAGGCATTGGGCTTGGTATTGCGATGATGAGTTTTATTTGGTCTATAACCCATACTACAGCTGCTGTTACGTTATTATGTTTAGCAACTATGCCATTTATTACAGCTATTTTGGCTTATTTTTTTTTAAAAGAGACAATTAGTGTTAATGTCTGGATTTCAATTGCAATAGCTACTTTAGGCATTTTTATTATGGCTTTAGGAAAAACAGACTCTAGCTCTATTTTTGGTTTCATTTTTGGAGTCTTATCTTCAATTGGATTTTCTGTTTTTTCAGTTTCTCTTAGATGGAGAAAAAGTACTCCAAAATTTACTACAGTAGCTATTTCGGGATTATTTTGTGTGTTTATTTCTTCTGTTATAATTTTAATGACTGATAGTAGTTTTTATTCATCAAGTCATAACCAAGGTTTGTTTGGGATTCATGGAACTTTAGTTTGTCTTGGTTTGATTTTATATTCGATTGGATCGAAAGCTATTCCAGCTGCAGAATTGACATTGCTGTCTTTGACAGAGGTAATAGGTGGTATATTTTGGGTATGGATTCCGATTTTTGGAATTAACGAAATCCCATCTACGAGCACAATAATCGGTGGCTTTTTTATTTTCTTTTCATTAATTTATTACAGTCTGTTAATAAAAACTAATAAGCGATTTATAGCCCTTAATTAAATGGTTGAAAAAATTGTTGTTAATAGCTGGAACGAGTGGGATCCTTTAAAACATGTTATAGTTGGAAAAGCAGACGGCACTTGTATACCCGCACCAGAACCTGCTTTAGATGCCAAGGTGCCAGAGGACTCTGATATGAAAGGAAAATACGGTCCAAGAACTAAGGATACTATTGATAAGGCTAATGAATTGTTAGACAACTTTGCTACAATACTAAAAAAAAGGGGAATTAAAGTAGACCGACCGGTTCCAATTAATCATAATCAAAATATTTCAACACCTGATTGGAAAGTAGAGACAATGTTTGGTTGTATGCCAGCAAGAGACGTAATATTGACAGTAGGAAACGAAATTTTAGAAGCTACAATGAGCTATAGATGCAGATGGTTTGAATACTTAAATTATAGACCATTGATTCAAAAATATTTTAATCATGATAAAAATATGAGACACGAAATTGCCCCTAAACCAAGGTTGACCGATTTAGACTATAGAAAGGACTATCTATCAGACAAAATCGGTGTTCAAAAGAGATTAGAGTGGACAGAAAAAAAGTTTTTTGTAACAACCGAAGAAGAGCCATTATTTGATGCTGCAGATATTTTAAGATTTGGTAAGGATCTTATAGTGCAACATGGTTTTACAACAAATTTAAAAGGAATTGATTGGTTGAAAAGACATTTTAAAGAACATAGAGTTCACTGCTTGAATTTTCCGGGGGATCCTTACCCAATCCATATTGATGCAACATTTACACCCATAAAAGAGGGTTTAATTATAAATAACCCACAAAGAAGGTTACCAAAAAGTCAAAGAAGAATTTTTGAAAATAATGGATGGGAAATAGTTGATTCTGCTCAACCAGCACACAATTCACCTCCTCCTCTGTGTTATTCCTCTGTTTGGCTATCAATGAATGTTTTAGTTCTCGATCAAAAAACTGTTTGCGTTGAAAAGAGCGAGGTATACCAAGCAGAACAATTAGATAAGCTTGGAATGGAGGTTGTTCCTATTGATTTGAGAGATGCTTATGCGTTTGGAGGTGGTCTGCATTGTTGCACTGCCGATGTGCATAGAGAGGGAATATTAAAAGATTATTTTCCAAAACAATAATTAATTTTTTTTAGATGGTTCCTCAATAGGCTCAGTAGTCGGATTTAATTCCATTCCAGCAGGTGTAATGGTTTGTGGGACTGCAACAAATTGCGAATCTGGATTTTCTTCAACAGGTCTTACATTCATCCTATACAATCCAAACAATCCTATTAAAAAATGAAAAAAAATAAGAAACAAAAAGAAACCATTCGGACCCGCAAAATCCATTAAAATTGAACACAAAAACGGACCAGTAATAGCTCCTAAACCGAAACTAAATTGCAAACCAGCTCAAGCTGCAACAAATTTATCTTTCTCTATAAAATCATTAGTATGTGCTAAAATTAGAGAAAACATAGGAAGGCTACATACTGAGAATAGAACTAAAAAAATGTAAAATGGAATTTTTGATGTCGCTAAACCATATGGCAAATGCATGTTTGCAGAAGATAAAATTGCGAAATATCCAAAGATTGATGCACCAAAAGTAGCATAAACTATAACTTTTCTTCTATCCAGCTTGTCCGACAATTGACCAATCGGCCATTGCGCTATTGCACCGGAAATTGTAAATAAAAAAGTTACTAACGAAATCTCAAAGATACTAAAATTCATGGATGCTGCATAAACAGCAATTAATAAAAACAATGCAGAATGAATTGTTCCACATAAAAAGATACTCACAGTGCCAAGAGGAGAACTTTGATAAAGTTCTTTAAACTTCATTACTTTTATTTTTTTGAAAGTTGGTGGTTTTCTTTTTGTAAGAAGAATAGGAATCAACGCTAAAGACATAATTAATGATACAAGTATAAAAGGTTCAAAATTTTTGGGTTCACTAAAATTTAAAAAAAACATTCCTAATCCCATACATCCATATAAAATTATCATATAAATTGACAAAACTTTTCCTCTATTCTTATTAGAAGATCTATGATTTAACCAACTTTCTGCAATTGTATAAATTGAAACCATGCTAACACCAGTAATAAATCTTAAGATGAACCAAATTATCGGATGCACAAATATAGAGTGAACAAGTATTGCAAGTGAAGCAATCGAAGCAAAGGCTGCAAAAACTCTTATATGACCAACGCTTGAAATAAGATTTGGGATAGTCTTTGCACCGAAAAAATAACCCACAAAATAACCTGACATCATAAAACCTGTTGAAATAACACTAAATTCTTCTTGAACAGCACGAACACCCAACAATGATCCTTGAAAACCGTAAGCAAGCATAATTAATCCCATTCCCAAAAACAGTGCCCAAGAATTTTTTAAAACTTTATTCATATTGAGTGAGTTATTGTTGATTTTAGACTAAATCAAGCTTTAATTTTGTCGATACTATGTTTTTTTTAATTTGTAATAGGAGTGTATCAATATGGTTAAAATTATTATAAATCCTCCCTGCAAAGTTCTAAGAGAAGGCTCTTCGTTTATGATAAACCAAACCCAAATCGGACCTATAATTGTTTCCAATAAAAAGAAGAGGTTAACTTCTTCAGCTGGGATGTATCTCGGAGCTATAGTTACTAAAACAAAAGGTATTGCAACACACATGATACACATTAACGGAACAATTAAAATGTCACTTTCTACTAGTCTGAACGTATCAACAAAGAAAAAAGCAAAAATAGCTACAAAAAGTTTTCCTATTAGAGCCGCTGGCACTAGATTACGTTTTTTTGCAAATCTAATGATCACAGCATTAAAGGCTAGCCCTAAAGCAGTTATCAAACCAAAAACATCTCCAACAATATTACCGATCTTAAGAGAGTCGTAGAAAATGTAAAATGCAGCTAAAAATGTTACAATTATAGCTATCCATGTTTTTTTATCAGGCTTCTCTTTTAAAATTAATGTTCCAAGAAATGCTGATAGCATTGGCGCTAATGCGACCATAATCAATGTGTTTGCTACATTTGTATTTTGAATTGAAATTATAAATGTTACATTTGTGATCGAAAATGTAATTGCAAAAACTATTCCAGGTAAACCTATATTAAAAAAAACTTCTAAAAATTTTTTGTTGTAAATTATTAATAGCCCAAAAAAAACCACTATAAATGGTATAGCACCTCGATAAAATAGTAATCCCCAAGTATCTATGTTTGAGATTCTAATGAACAAAGAGTCAGGCGTAATAAATAGGACAGCAATCAAAGCTAATAAAGAACCTTTTTGCTGATCAGACAAATTCATGTTTTTTAACTAATTAATTATTTGATGCTGAACTAAGTAATGACAATTGAGTAATCTTATTATCGCCTAACTTATCAATGAGTTTTACTGGATAGTCTCCAGTAAAGTAATGATCAGTTAGTTGTGGGTAAGTTTTATTTCTTTGATCGAAACCCATAGCTTTATACAGCCCCTCGATTGACAAAAATTTTAACGACTTTGCATTAATATATTTACAAATTTCCTCATTATTTTTGTTTGCAGCTAATAATTCTTCTTTTGTGGGTGTATCGACTCCATAAAAATCAGGAAATCTAATCTCTGGACATGCAATTCTTACATGAACCTCTTTCGCTCCAGCATCATAGAGCATTTTGACGATTTTAAATGAGGTAGTGCCTCTTACCAAAGAGTCATCCACCAGAACAATTTTTTTATTTTTTATAGTTGATTGATTTGCATTTAGTTTTAATTTAACTCCCAAACTTCTTATTTTTTGGGCAGGCTCGATAAAAGTTCTTCCAACATAATGATTTCTAATAAGTCCTAAATCAAAATTAATTGAGGTAAATTGACTAAAGCCTATTGCTGCTGCATTGCCTGAGTCTGGAACTGGAACAACTAAATCTGCATCTACGGTTGCCTCTTTTGCTAATTCTATACCAAAATTTTTTCTATATTCATAAGCACATTTACCATTTAAAATACTATCAGGTCGTGAAAAATATATATATTCAAACACGCAAGGCCTTATTTTTTTTATAGGAAATGGTTTTATGCTTTTTAATTTATTCTCCTCTACATAGACTATTTCTCCGTTATCAACATCTCTCAAATATTTCGCGCCAATTATATCCAATGCACACGTCTCAGATGCGAATACGTAAGAGTCTTTTAATTTTCCTATTACAAGTGGCCTTATTCCGTAGGGGTCTCTAACTCCAATTAGAGTATTTTGAGTTAACATCACTAATGAATATCCACCCTGAATTTGGAACAAAGCATCGATTATCTTATCAATAGTTTTAGCTCTTCTAGATTTAGCAATTAGTTGGACTATAGTTTCAGTATCTGATGTAGTATAAAATATTGCACCTTCCTCAACTAATTTTTTTCTAAGAGTAATAGCATTAGTAAGATTTCCATTATGTGCAACTCCTATTCCACCTGCATTAGTATCGGCAAAGAAAGGTTGTATATTTCTTAAACTTGTTCCACCCGTAGTGCTATAACGATTGTGTCCAATAGCAAAACTTCCAGGTAAAGAATTTAATACTTCAGGTTTATTAAAATTATCACCAACTAATCCAAATCTTTTTTCAGAGTGGTATTTTTTTCCGTCAAATGAAACAATTCCACATCCTTCTTGACCTCGGTGTTGAAGCGCATGAAGACCTAATGCTGTCAAGGTCGATGCATCTTGATTATTACTAATACCGAAAACACCACATTCTTCCTTCAATTTGGGATTATAAATCTTGCACTTTATCCTTTGCGTCTTCATATTTATCCTCTTTTGGAAATTCATTTATTAAATAATTGCTACCTTTTTCAACATATGAAAAAGTAAATGATTGGTCAATATTAATTGGCCATTTTTCATAATTATAAATAATATTTACAGTTGCAAAAATACATACTGCAATAATATAGGACCTTATAAATCCAAACAAAAAGCCAAATATCCTATCGATAGTACCTAATCCGGAATAACTTAATGCTTTACTGATTCCTTTATTTACTAGCAATATCAAAAAAGCAATGATTATAAATAAGCTTATACCTAAAACAATATCAAGCACATACTCATTATCTAAAATTCCATCAAAAAAAGGTTTAAACTTGGGAAATAAAAAAAGGGTGAGCACATAAGCTAAAAGCCATTTAGATGCAGAAAGTAAAGATAAGACAAATCCTTTTGAAGTACACTTGATTAAAGAAAGAGTAGTTAACAGAAGATAAAAACTGTCAAAAAAAGAAATTTTATTTAAAAGTTCTAAAACAAAGTCAGTCATCAATTTAATCTAAATTGAACGGTTTTATTGCCGTCAACATAGATGGTAGTAATGTTAGAACTGAAGTCATAGCAAAAAGCATTGCAAGTCCTGTAAACAGTCCGAAATAAATAGTTGGGATAAAATTTGAAAAAACTAAAATTGAAAAACCAAATATAATTGTTATAGATGTATTTAATATGGCAACCCCGACAGTTGAATGACATCTTCTAATTACGCTGTTATAATCTTTCTCTTTAAAAAACTCTTCCTTGAACCTATAAATATAATGAATACTATTGTCTACAGCGATGCCAATAGTTATAGCGGCAATAGTTATCGTCATCATGTCGAGCGGAATTCCCAAAAGCCCAATCAATCCAAGTATAAAAAATGCAGCAAGAAAATTTGGTATTACTCCGATTAAAGCAATCTTAATATTTCTAAAAAGAACATAAAACATTATAAAAATTCCTATCATAACAAAACCTAAAGTTAAAATCTGAGATTTAAATAAACTTTGTAAAAGATTGTTAAATAGGATTAAAATACCAGCAAGTTTGTATTCTTCTTTTTTTATTCCAAGTTCATTTTCAAAATCATTTTTGATTTTATTTATTAAGTCATTTCGTCTTAAATTTTCCATTGAGTCTTTGATCCTTAAACTAATTCTAGCTTCATTATTTTGAATTGATATATAAGGGTCTACAATTTCTTTTTTAATTTGATCAGGAATCTTTGTATATAATACACCCATTTCTAAAGTTCCTAACGGCTTATTATTATTAAGTTTCTTAGCAACACTTAGAATTGAAGAGAAAGATAGTACTTTGCCAATTTCAGGTTGGGACTCAAGATAATTGTGTATTTTTTCAATTTTATCTATTTTATCTTTTGTAAACCAATACTTATCATCATTTTTTCCTTCTTCATTATCCCAGTCTTCAAATTCATCTTTTTCATCCTTTTCTAACCCTTCAGATTTTGGAAATTTTAATATTACTTCCAAAGGAGTTGTGCCACCGAGCTTATTGTCAATTAATTTCATTCCTTTGTAAATTTCAGTCTTTTTATCAAAATAATTAATAAAACTATTTTCAACTTCAAGCTTTGATATTCCGTAAAAACTTAAAATGAGGATCGCAGACGCTATTAAAAAAACTAATTTACTCATATTAAGTGAAATATTACTGAAAAAAGTAGTTATCTTGGAGGTTGTTTGCTCTTTAACCGAAATACCCTCAGAGGGTAAAAGATTTAAAATTGTCGGCAGCAAAGAGAATGTAATCAAAAATGATGTTATCAACCCGAGTGTCATCATCCATCCAAAATCTATTATTGGTTTAATTCCACTAAATATTAAAGAGAGGAAAGCAAATATCGTCGTTAAAACTGTATATAAAATTGGCCAGAACATTTTTCCAGTCGTCATAACAAGTACATCATGTTTAGAAAGGTCTGGATTTCTCTCTTTAAGTTGTAAAAATCTTGTACTCATGTGGATATTCATCGCCATCGTTAGAATTAACATCAAGGCTATAAAATTAGATGATATTACAGTGACTTTCCATCCTATAAGACCTAATAAGCCGACCATTATTAGAACTGAAAAAAAACAACTGCTTAACGGAATAATGATCCAAACAATTTTTTTAAAAACGTACCAAAGCGTAAATATAATAAAACCAAGAACACCAATACCAAAAACAATTATGTCACTTTTTATAAACGACATCATGTCGTCAGCAATCATTGGTATACCACCTAAAAATATATTTCCGATATCCTCATAAGATTTGATAATATCTCTAATTTCTAAAATATTTTGATGATTTTGTTTTTTTAAATCTTCTTTATAATCCTCTAATGCTTTTTGAGTTTTAAATTTACTAAAGTCTGTAGCAGGTTTTATATATACAATTATACCAGTTGTTGATCCATCTTCACTTACAACAAAATTTCTAAATACTGGGCTTTCTATAATTTCTTTAAAGCCCTTTTCTAAGTCAACATTTTCGTCTTTTAAAGTTTTAAAGTTTTGGATTCTTTCAGTGATTGGAGCATCCGAGTTTTCTAACAATGGAATATCTAAAATTGTTATTACATTGTGCACCCAATCTAAACTTTGTATCTTATATTTAAGGCTTAGTAAATTATTAACAGTCACCTTTGAGGTTAATGACTCTTTAGGCGTAAGTGTTAAAACTAAAAATTCTTTAGAACCATATCTATTGTTAATTTCTCTTAAATACTCTAGATCTGGATCTCCTTCGATTAAAAGAGTATCAGAGGAGGCGTCAAGTTTAAAATCCTTTGAATAAAAGCCAAAACATATTAACAAAATTGTTAAAATCGAAATAATTATTTTTGGTTTTTTTAGAACATACTCTTTGTAATACTGGGATAACATAATGACAATATATTAGTTTTAGCTAATTTTGATATCTTTAAATTTAGTAAACATTGCCTCAAATTCAAGTTTGACGTTACCAGTTGGGCCATGTCTCTGTTTACCAATGATTATATCTGCTAGATTTGATACATCATTCATCTTAGCTTGCCACTCAGCGTGTTCAACAGTATTTACCGTTGGTTCTTTTCTTTCTAAGTAATAAGCCTCTCTATAAACAAACATAACAACATCTGCATCTTGCTCAATAGACCCAGACTCTCTTAAATCAGAGAGTTGAGGTTTTTTATCGTCACGCTGCTCTACTGCCCTTGATAATTGGGATAATGCCAAAACCGGCACACTCAATTCTTTTGCTATTGCTTTCAATCCTTGAGTTATTTCAGAGATTTCTTGAACTCTTCCATCTTTGTTATTAAGGTTTGCTCTCATCAATTGAATGTAATCAACAACAATTAGGTCCAGACCATATAGCCTTTTTATTCTTCTTGCACGATTACTTAACGCTGCAATACTAATAGCTGGTGTTTCGTCAATATAAAGAGGTAAATCAGCAATATTTTTTGACATCTCTATAAATCTATCAAATTGTTCATCAGATATTTTTCCACGCCTTATATCATTTGATGTAATTTTTGATTGCTCAGCTAATATTCTAGTAGATAGCTGCTCAGATGACATTTCTAAAGAGAAGAAAGCAACTGTTGATTTAATATTATTTTCTTGAAGCTGCTTAGCTGCATTAAAAGCAATGTTCGTTGCAAGTGCGGTTTTACCCATAGATGGTCGTCCCGCTATAATAACCAAATCAGATTTATGAAGTCCTCCAAGTTTGTTATCAAGCTCTCTTAAACCTGTTGGAACTCCAACTATTCCCTCTTCATTTTTATAAGCATTAGTTGCCATTTCAATTGTAAATTTTAATGCCTCATCAAATTTTAATAATGAAGAATTAAAAGAACCTTTTTCAGCCAAATCAAAAAGTAATTTTTCTGAATTTTGAATTATATCTTTTCCTGTAATATTGAGATCATTTGCTTTAGCTGTATCTATTGTATTTTCAGAAATCTTTATAAGCTCTCTTCTTACAAACATATCATAAATTATTTTGGAATACTCTATAGCTTGCCTTGAAGAGGTCGAAAACTTAGTAATTTTTATTAAATATTCAGGAACATTTAATTCATCTTTTTCATTTTCGAAATAGTTTTTTAAAGTAATTGGATTTGCTAAAAGACCCTTATAGATTAATTTTTCTATAGCTGAAAAAATTTTTTGATGCATAGGGTCATAGAAATTCGTACTTGAAATTATAGTATTTATTTCATCAAATATTTCATTTGAAAGTAAAATTGTTCCTATTATTGCTTGTTCAGCTGGAATATTATTTGGCAATTCTTTTGACTCTTGGTTTATTAAGGAAATATTGAGACTCATATTTTTATATTATAATATAAAAATAAAATTTTAATTGAAAAAATTGACTGGGGAAAAACTTGTATAATTATTGAATTGTTTCTGCTGGTATAACGTTTATTGTTATTTCTGCTCGTACTTCAGAATGTAAATCAACTTTTGCTTTAAATTTACCTAAATTTTTAATTTCTGTTGGAAGTTGTATCATTGATGGGGCTAAAGTTATTTTATTAATTTTATTTATATATTTGGCTATTTCTGTTGGCTTCACTGAACCATATAATTCTTTATTCTCCGTGTGTAATTTTTTTATCGAATAAATTTGAGAATTAATAATCTCGTAGATTTTTTTTGCATCTTTTTTTTTCTGTTGGTCTTTTTTACTTAATTCATTTTTTATTTTTTCGACTTCTTTTATATTTTCTTTTGATGCATAAAGAGCTTTTTTATTTGCAATTAAATAATTTCTAGCGAAACCTCTTTTTACATCAATTATATCTCCAATTGAACCGATTTTTCTTAAATTTTCTAATAAAATAATTTTCATTAAAGTAATGCTAAATTTCTTGCTCTCTTAATCGAAACTTTTAGTTCTCTCTGTTTTTTAAGACTTACATTAGTAATTCTTGATGCAAGAATCTTTCCATTTTCTGAAACATACCTTTTTAAAAGTTTTATATTTTTATAATCAATTTTAGGAGCACCTTTCACTGAAAGAGGACAGTTTTTTTTAAATCTATATTTGTTTGGTTGGAAAATGCTTAATTTAGAAAAGTTGCTTTGCTTATTTTTTTTGTTATTTAATTTTTTTTTATTCATCTTTAATCTCTTTTTTAAATTTCGGTTCAGCTTCGGACTTTAAAAAATAATTAGTTTCTAAATCGAATTTTTTTACTTTAACAGTGAGGTACTTCAACAGATTTTTATCGATGCTTTCATTTTTTTCTAATTCTTTAATAGTTTTACCGTTTGCTTTAATCTTAAAATGAATAAAATTTCCTTTTTTATTTTTCTTAACAATTTGAGCTAAATTTATCAGACCCCAATTTTGTGTTTGAACTATATCGCCGTCATTTTTTTCAACTATTTTTGAATATTTTTCTGTAATTTGCTTTAATTGTGTAGGAGTAGCATCTTGTCTTGCCACAATTGTATGTTCATATAAAATCATAATTCTTTTTATAAAAAATGAGGATATACTATTATAATTCTTTAATTACAATACCTAAAAAATAATAATTATTATGTTTTCTGTAATTTTTCCAGGTCAAGGCTCTCAGACAGTAGGTATGTGCAAAGAGTTCCATGCAAAATACGATTTAGCAAAAAAACTTTTCAAACAAGCTGATGATAATCTAAAATTCTCAATATCTGAATTAATTTTAAATGGTCCAAAAGAAAAACTAGATTTGACAGAAAATACACAACCAGCAATTTTTTTAGTTGGATATACAATATACAAAGTTTTAAAAAATGAGCATTCTATTGATTTAAATAAAGCGAAATTTTTTGCTGGACATTCACTAGGCGAATATACGGCAATAGCATGCGCTAATGGTTTAGATTTTTCCGAAACATTAAAAATTTTACAAATACGTGGAAGAGCAATGCAATCTGCCGTACCACCAGGTGAAGGTGGTATGATTGCAGTGTTAGGTAAAGACATAATAGACATCGAAAACATGTTAAATGAAAATAAAAAAAGTTATGATTGTTTTATCGCAAATGATAATTCTGCTGGTCAGATTGTTGTAAGTGGAAAAAAAAGTGATGTCGATAAATTTTCTATTGATTTACAAAAATCAAAAATTAAAAATATAAAATTAGCTGTAAGCGCGCCGTTTCATTGTAAACTAATGAATAAAGCTACTGAAATAATGAGAAACGAACTAGATAAATTAAATTTTTCAAAATTAAGTAATCACATCGTATCTAACGTTACTGCAGATATAATAATTGACACAAATCATTTAAAAAAACTTTTGACGCAACAAATAGAATCTAGAGTTAGATGGAGAGAAAGTGTATTATATATGATTAAGATGGGTGTAAAAAATTTTATTGAAATAGGACCTGGAAAAGTTTTGTCTGGCTTGATAAAAAGAATTGACAAAAAAGTAAATGTAAATTCAATTAATTGTGAAAATGATATAAACAATATTAACTTAAATGATAAACTTTAAAAATAAAAAGATTTTAATTACGGGCGCTACTGGTGGAATTGGTAATGCCATAGTAAAAAAATTTATGGGTTTAGACGGAAGTGTTTTAGCTACGGGGACGAATTCTGATAAATTAAAAAGTCTAAAAGATGAATTTCCAAATTTAAATACTCTTAAATTCGACATCTCTGAACATAATAAAATTGAAGAATTTATCGATAATGCCATTTCTCAATTAAATGGATTAGATATCCTAATAAATAATGCTGGTATAACAATTGATAACCTTTCTTTAAGAATGAAACCTGAGGAGTGGCAAAAAGTAATTGATATTAATTTAACTTCAACTTTTTACTTAAGCAAACATGCTATAAAAAAAATGTTAAAAAATAAATATGGAAGAATTGTTAATGTAACATCAATTGTTGGTCATACTGGAAATCTTGGTCAAGCAAATTACTCAGCTTCCAAAGCAGGTATTGTTGCAATGTCAAAAAGTTTAGCAACAGAATATGCAAAAAAAAATATTACTATTAATTGTGTATCTCCAGGTTTTATACAAACAAAAATGACAGATAGTATAGTTGAGAGTATAAAAGCGGTACTAACCTCTAAAATTCCAATGAGTAGGCTCGGGACTGGAGAAGATGTGGCTAATACAGTAGCATTTTTATCATCTGAACAAGCTTCATATATAACTGGTGAAACAGTTCACGTTAATGGTGGAATGTATATGGCTTGACAAAGTTGAGTAATAATTTAATAACCAAATATAACAAAAGGATATAAATGTCTGATGATATTTCAAGTAAGGTTAAAAAAATAGTTGCTGACCATTTAGGAATTGAAGAAACAAAAGTAACAGATGAAGCTAGCTTTATTGACGATTTAGGAGCTGATAGTTTAGATACAGTGGAATTGGTTATGGCTTTTGAAGAAGAATTTGGTTCAGAAATTTCTGATAGTGAAGCAGAGAAAATTTTAACGGTCGGAGACGCAATAAAATTTATAGAGAGCAAAAGTAACTAATTATAAATGTACTCAGCAGATGGTATAATGGTTATATTATCATCTCCCTCTGGTGCCGGGAAAACAACCTTAACCAAACTAATTTCAGAAAAAAAAAATTTCGAAATATCGATTTCATACACCACACGGAAACCCCGTAGTAACGAAAAGAACGGCAAAGACTATTTTTTTATAAGCAACGAAGAGTTTAAAAATCTCATTAAACATAATAAATTATTAGAACATGCTAAAGTATTTAATAATTTTTACGGTACAAATAAAATTGAAATTATTAGCAAACTAAAGAGAGGCACAAATATATTGTTTGATATAGATTGGCAAGGCACAAAACAAATAAAAGAAAGTAAGCTGCCTTATAGGTTAATTACATTTTTTGTTTTGCCACCAAGCAAGGAAACTTTGAAGAAAAGGTTATCTAATAGAGATATGAAGGATAAACTTATTGTCGAGGAAAGAATGCAGGAATTTGATAAAGATTTATTACATTGGAAAAGCTATGATTTCGTAGTTATTAACGATGATTTAGATAAATGTTTTAATGAAATTAGTAATATTATTGACTCAATAATTCATAACAATGAAAATCAATATGACAGTGAAAAAATAAAAAAACATGTCGAGTTGTTACTTGGATAGATCCTCAAACTCTTTTATCAATAACATGTAGGTTTCGACGGATATATTTTGTGGACGTAAATTAAGATCAATATTCAGTTTTTTACTTATTTTTTCGTCATTTTGAAAAAGTTCTAGAAAAGGTTTTCTTATTTTTTTTCTTCTGTGACCGAAAAAAATTTTTGATATCTTTTTTATATTTTTACTTTGAATATTCAGGTATTTACTTTTAGGATTGAAACTTATAACTGTACTCAAAACTTTTGGTGAAGGTCTAAAACATAAAGGACTTAAATCCATTATTTTTTTTATACTAAATTTCCAATTAGAAATAATCGAGAGTCTTCCATAATTTTTAGAATTGACTTTAGCTAGAATTTTTGTGGCAACCTCTTTTTGAAACATAAATATGAATGACTTAAAAGAAATTTTTTCACTTAGTTCAATTAAATTAGTCAAAATTTTGGTTGAAATATTGTATGGTAGATTACCTATTACAACACAATCTCTTTGGAAGATATTTTCATTAACTGTTAAGATATCTTGATTTAAGACTCGTACTTTATCATTAAAACGTTTACTCAGGTCTTCAGATAGTTTATTGTCTTTTTCAATTAGAATTAATTTCTTTGGTTTTTTTTCTAAAATATATTCAGTAAGAATTCCTTTTCCAGGACCTATTTCTATAACATAGTCGTTTTCTTGAATTTCAGAATAGTTTATGATTTTTTTTGCTATATTATGATCAATTAAAAAATTTTGACCTAAACTTTTTTTTGATTTTTTAGACACTTAATTTATTACAAAAAATTAAAGATTCTTTGAAACTATCTATGTTTGAAACATTTTTACCAATCTCCTTATGATTAGGCCCATGGTCAGGAGACACTCTTATGAAGGGAAGACCTACAGTAATATTTATTGCGTTAAAATTGTATAAAGCTTTAATAGGCCCAAGAACTTGGTCATGGTACATTCCTACTATAATGTCATATTTCTTAATATTTTTTTTTAAAAAAATTGTATCTGAGGGCATTGGTCCACTGACTAATATTTTCCTTTTTTTTAAATGTTTTATAGCAGGTAAAATATGCGTTATTTCCTCGTTTTTTCCCAAAAAACTTTCATTATGAGGGTTTAAACCTGTAATGGCAATTCTAGGTTCTTTTTTAAGTTTTTTTTTATAAAAATTTCTAATAACCGAAACTTTTTCAATTATATTTTTACTTTTTATTTTTTTGCTTACTCTAGAAATTGGTATGTGTGTTGTAATTGGAGAAACTGATAAATTTTTATTATAAATCAGCATAGAAAACTTTTTTGACTTCGTTTTTGATGCCAAATATTCTGTTATCCCATTATATTTTCCCTTTAGAAAAGTCTCTTTTGAAATAGGACCATTTATTAAATATTTTATCTTTTTTGTTTTAATTAAATTTAATGCAATTTCAAAACTTTTATCAATAAATTTTGTAGATTTGTCACTTAAATTATTTAATTTAAAATTTTTACTTATTGGAACTTCAATAAGATTTATACAATTTTTTTTAAATATTGATTGGTTAATCTTATCTTTATCTATTTTATTTATTCTGTAATTAATAAATAGTTTTTTTTGATGTTTTTTTAATATATTCTCAGATCCGATAAAAATTAAATTGAGTTTTAATCTTTTAATAGTTTTTAATTTCAATGTTTTAAAAATTATTTCTGGAAAAGTACTAACTGGCTCGCCACACACTACAATAATTGCATTACTTAATTTCATAAATTGTACTATTTTGTTTTATTCTTTTATAATAAATTGTTGAAAATTGAGAAAGTTGAGAATTTTTTTCTTTTTGGACAATTCTTTTAAATTCCGACTCTTTGTTAATGTTTATATTCATCTCTTTTTTTTCTTTTACTTTTAAAATGAGGAACCCTCCAGGTGTATTAATTGCTTTACTTATACTTCCTATTTCAAGATTTTTAATAATGTTGAATATCTCATCAGAGGTTTCATTTTTAGTTATCCATCCAATTTCACCATCAAATTTATTTGTTTCAGAAACACTTAAAACTCTTGCTGTAGCCTCGAATCCTATTTGTTCAATACTTTTTAAAATTTGGTTATATTTAGTTTCAAATTTTTTTTTATCTTCAGCTAGAAACAATATTTCATTTAAAAAAAAGGCTTGAATTTTTTCTTTTGCTCTAATTTGTTGTTCGAGTTTTTCCATTATTTCTTTTTCATTTATTTCAACCAAATTATTATATTTTTTAAAAATATATTCATTCCATATCGCTTCAATACTCAATTTATTTTTCAATACATCTAATTCAACATCTTTCGATGATAGATATTCCTCAAATTGCTTTTCATTTTGAAGGTTTAATTGCAAATAAAAATCTTTGATAATTTTATCTATATATTTGCTTTTCTTTTCAGTCTGAAAATTGTAATTTTTTTTCAATTCCTCAACTTTTATTACCTCTCTAAAAAGAGATTCTTTTGCAATTTCCGTTAACTCATTTTCATTAATATTTTTTAAACTATCATTGAATGCTAATAAATAGTTTATCTCATTTTGTATGTCTTTATTTGTAACGAGGTTATTATTTACTTTAAACAGAATTTTAATTTGGTTTTTTTCCTCAGATGAGCTGCTTATGTTGCCTTGTAAAATAAATAAAATCAAAAAGAATATAAATAGCTTTGATATATTTTGCATTATTTCAAATTAGGTGAGCTTGTTTTGGTGAATGGTACTATGGTCAAAGAAAAAAATATCTCTTCAGTTGGTTTGACATCATTGTCGTCGTAATAATCTTTATTATATTCAATTGCTGCAGTGAGACAATCATTTTCATATTGATATATCAAATTGTAGAACTCATTTATTCCAGTTTTAAAGTTCCTTCTTTTGCTAAATGATAAAGAGTTTTTTTTATCAAATTTAAGAGTTGCGGTATTGATCCAGTAACCCTCATTTCCTATTTCCTCATTTTCCTCCATATATTCGAATGTATTTATAAAATTGTTTACAGATATCTCTGCTTTGAATAAATCGTAATTTGATCTATCTAAACTGTTGTCTAATGAAAAATTGTAGTCAAATTTTAAATTTTCATTAGGTTTGTAAGTCAAATTTCCAAAAATATTTGAGGATTTTTGACCTAAAGTACTTTTTATAGGCAAGTCTTCATTTTCCTCGTCTCTATATACCGTTGCTAAATTAATTCCAAATATATCAACGTTCTCCTTGTTTTTAAGGTCGTATCTAGTTGATACAGTTATAGATTGTCCACCTTCAATCGCATCATCAGATTGAATCCGATTTAAAGAAAAAATATTGTTAATGTCAATTCTTCGATCAGCTTCGTTGATATTTTTTGTTTGATTAGGACTATATCTTACTGAAATCTTAGGTGTAAAAAACTTATTATACAAGTCTCCAGTCTTTTTCAGAGGAAAAGACAAAGAATACTGTCCTAGTGCTAATAAATTCGAGTCCTCATGATCCTTATAGTTTTGAGAATTTTTAGAATTAGTGTTTACATTTTTAATCAAAATATTGTAATCACTAACAATGCCGTTTTTCAAAAAGTTTTGATATGAGTTGTAATTTAAATCATTAATTAGAGTAGTCTCAATAACATTCGTGTCATATTGTTTGTGGTTTCCCGAGGTTGTCCATATCAAGTCTCCATCGTAGTTTTTTGGAGACAGCACTTTGCTCAATTCAAAATTAGGTATTATATATTCATATTTGTCGCTACTCTTTGTTTTAGTTAAGTCTTCAAAAACTTCTGCTCCAGTGTAAAAAAAGGTGTTATCATTTATTCCTTCGTAATTGAGATATGAATTGAGAGTGCTGACATTTTCTATGATATCAGAATTAAATTTATATGCTTTTAAATAAGTATCATTGGAAGCTTGTTCAAAATTAATTTCAATCTTATTACTATCAAAAATGTTGTTTTTAAAAGTAAACAGTGAATTTGAGAAAAAATGTGTTTTTGAATTGTTGCCAGAATCTAAATCAAGACCTTTATCCTGATTAATACTAAAGTCTAATATGTGATTTGAATTTTTGTTAGCTTGCCTATACTCTGTATTAAGCACAAAGTTATCATTTCCATAAAATCGTGGTTTAAAGGTAAAATCTTTATTATTAGATACTACCTTATAATATGGAATCTCAAGTGATGAACCAAGCGATGTACTATCTGTAAATTTAGGAACCAAAAATCCAGATTGTCTCTTTACTGTTGGATCGGGATGATAAAATCTTGGAAAATAAAAGACTGGTTTATCATAAATTTTTAACCATGCGTTTTTATAATCAATAATTTTTTTTTTCTTATCATGAGTTACTGTCTCAGCACTCATCGTCCAAGGAGGGCAGGGGTCTCTTTTTTTACATGTTGTAAAAATACCTTTATTAATAATTGAAAGCTCATCTTTAATAAAAATACTTTTCCCTTTTAATCTTGGATCGTTTTCTTTATTTCCAAATAAATTATTTTGGAAATTAATGTTAAGATCTTTGCCAATTATTTCATTTGTATCTAAATTGACAATAGCATCGTTTATATTATATTTGTTACCTTGCAAATCTATAAGCTGCGTTCCTTTTGTTCTCAATGTTTTGTTTATCAAATCAATTTTAAATTTGTCAGCAAAAATTTTGTTGCCTAGGAGATCACTTAATTCAGTCCTTTTGTTTGAGATAAGTTGTTTTTTTTTAATTTCAAACAAAAATTCTTCTGTAATACCAAAAAATTTTTAATCAAATGAAATTTTACTAAATGAAGAATTGTAAATTATTTCTTTATTTTTGTCGTAAGTAAATTCTTTACCTTCTACAACAACTTTGTTTAATTTATCCACTATTTTGACATCTTCAGAAACATTTAAAATATTCTTTATTTTATCGTAATTAAATTTATTTGAATATATTGTAATCCCATTGTTACTTGAAATTTCTGCTCCGTTGACTGCTCTTAGAATATTTCCATTATCAGTAATCTCAATCTCACTACCTTTAAAATCAAATTCATCAGATAAAGTGACTTTAAATAAAAAAAAACTCAATAAACTCAGATACACTATTAATAAAAATTTATTTTTCATTTAAATTTACCAGTCCTACTGAACATAAAAGAAGTATTACCACTAATGGCATTAAAACAGAGACAGTCGCAGATAGCTCCAAACTTTCGCCAAGCACATTCGAAAAAAAATTTATATAATAGATTAAAACTGAAAGGAGTATGCCAAGCACTAAATGGAAAATAATAGGTTTATTAGGCTTTAAGTTAAACATTATAATCGCCGAAAGTAATGTCATTATAGCGAGATAAAAAGGGAATGTATAAAATTTTTGAATGTGCACATCAACCTCAATTGTGGAATATCCCAATTTTTCATAGTTGTTTTTGACACCCAATAGTTCAAAAAAATTTAAGGAGTTTAAATTGGTAAATAAACTATTTAAATTTTTGGCGTCAAAACTTGTTTCTAATACAAGGTTTCCCTCTGGCTTGTAATTGAAGTTATCTTTCGATATCTCTGCATTTTTAATTATCCAATTTTTATTAGACACATCAATGAGTGGTGCATATATAATTTTATCTAATTGGAACTCTTTATTAAATTGTGTAATTTCGACATTAATTAATTCGTTACCTTTTATTTTTTCGGAGCTAATAATATTTGTTTGTCCTTCTATTTCATCTTTAATCCATAGACCATTCTCGGTAATAACTGCTAAGTATTTATTATCTGTAGAATATTTATTTTTTAATTCTAGATAAGAATATTTTAAATTTGATGATATGTAATAAAACGCTGAATTAATTATCAAAGCAAGAATTATAGAAATAAATATCAATAATTTAAGAATTTTAAAATTATCTATTCCATTATTCTTAAATATTATTAATTCATTTTTTTGATTAAATTTAATAAAAAAAAACTGTGTTGAAATTAAAAATATAAAAGGGAAAATGTCATAAAGCAATGATGGAGAATTTAGAAAAGTCAATAAAAACGGATAAAGGAAATTGACCTCAGTATCCTTAAAAAAATTCACTTCCTCAAAGATATTTAAAATAAATATAATAGTATAGAATATTATTGAGACTTGAAAAATAATATTCAAATAATTTTTGATAAGATATTTTTCGTAAACTTTAAAAGTCATCTAAGAAGTCCTAAGTTTTTTTAATAAAATTGTCATAGTCAAAAAAAATAAAGATAAGGGTATCATAAAAAAAATTAAATTATTTCTCATACTGTAACCTGAGTATCTAATAGAAATCTCTGAAATTATTATTGTCAAGGAACAAAAAATGAATATTCTTAATTTATAGGATTTAAAATTTAGCTTATCTTTTGAAGTTAACAATATGAAAGAGGTTATCAAACCAATAACAGGTATATAAAAGGGCAAAACAACTCTTCTGAAAATTTCACTAAATATAGGTCCCTCATTTTTTTTTTCGCACATGAGATATTTATAATTAAAATTTTCCGGCGTATTAATATAAAGATTGTATAAACAACTTAGAAGCACACTAGTACTTAGTTCTGAGATTTTTGGAAAAGTTGTACTTTTGGTTGAATATTTCGATAAATTGAATCTTGTTTTTTCAAAGCTTATTACATTTTTGTTATTTTCATTTTTATTGATAATATTTCCATTAAATAAAATCAAGAAGTGAGAATTTTCATTTTTTTTTATCATTCCACTTTTTGCAAAAATTACTTGAGATTCCTGATCTGAAATTTCATCTTTTAAAAAAATATTTTCTAATCTTCCGTCTGAGTATTTTTTTTCTATAAAAATAGTGAGATTTGAGACTGTATCAATAAATTTCTTTTCTTTTATTAAAGATGGAAAAAAATCTATTGTCGAGGTTCTTAAAAATGACCTTGCTTTATCCTGTGTGAAAGGCACTATAAAAGAAGTTAATAAAATTTGGAACAAGAGAAACAACAAAGACAAAACTAAAATTTTTTTAATAAATTCAAACTTTCTGACTCCATGAAGCCAAAAAATTAAAAGTTCATTATTTTCCTCATACTTCAGATAAATATAAAACAGAGACAAAAAAAACATAAAAGGTAATATTCTACTAAATATCTTAGGAAAGCTTAAAAAAGTGTACATAAAATACACTTTAAAACTGTGACCATCTTCTGATACAAAATCTAGAAAATTAACCGCCTGAATAACCCAGATTATTATAGAAACACTTATTGTGCTCAATAGAAAGAAACCGATTACATCATTAGTAAATTTTCTAAAAATTAATTTTTTCATTGAAAATATCTTGTTTTATAATTATATAACATACAACCAGAAGTATATTTAATATAAATGACACTAAAAATAAATTATATAGATCGTAGTCAGCGCATTCATGAAAATATGGCTGTTTTCTTAAGTAATTCGACCTCTTCCTCTGATTTAAACAATCAATTTGATGATAAGACGGTTCAAAAAGTATCAAAATTTCTTAACTCTTTTAAAAAATTAAAAAAAAATAAATTAGAAACACTAAATTTAGATTTTAATCAAAAACTTGTATTAATTTATTTAGAGGGTGCTATCTCATCCCAGAAAGCCGAAAGTTTAGGAGCTAAGTTCTTCGATCATTTGAAGTCTCAAGAAATCAAAAATATTCAAATCTTAGGTTCTAATATAAAAAACATCAAAGATAAAATAAAATTAAACGAATTCTTGCACGGTGCCGAACTAAAATCCTATAGCTTCGATCTATATAAAACAAAGAAAAAAAACAATGACACAAATTTTTATATTCTAAAAAATAAAAATTCAATTGATAAAAAATTAAAACAAAAACTTGATTCCATTCTCTCTGGAGTAAATTTTACAAAAGATCTAGTTTCTGAACCTGGCAATATTTTACACCCTGATGAATATTCAAAAAGATTACTAAAATTAAAAAAAATCGGTCTTAAAGTAACAATTTATGACGAAAAAAAATTAAAAAAACTAGGATGCAATGCAATAGTAGGAGTAGGGCAAGGAAGTATTAGAGGTTCATATTTAGTTACATTGGAGTGGAGAGGAAACAAGTCTTCTTCTAAGCCGCTTGCTTTTATTGGAAAAGGTGTTTGTTTTGATACTGGCGGTATTTCTTTGAAACCAGCTAGATTTATGGAAGATATGACATATGATATGGCTGGTTCAGCTGTTGTTGTTGGTTTGATGAAAAATTTAGCTTTGAGAAAAGCAAAAGTAAATGCTGTTGGTGTTGTAGGATTAGTAGAAAATATGCCAGGTGGCAATGCACAAAGACCAGGGGATATTGTAAAATCATATAGCGGTAAAACTATAGAAATTTTAAATACTGACGCTGAGGGAAGATTAGTTCTTGCAGATGCAATTTCCTTTACAGAAAGGAAATTTAAACCTAAGTTAATGATAGATCTTGCTACCCTCACAGGTGCCATTGTTGTTGCACTTGGATCAGAGTATGCTGGTTTATTTTCAAATAATGATAAATTATCGGATCAAATTTATGATGCTGGAGTAAAAGTTGATGAAAAGGTTTGGCGTCTTCCTTTACATGAAAATTACGACAAGCTTATGAACTCAAGAAATGCAGATATGCAAAATATTAATTATGTTGGCGGCGCAGGTTCAACTACAGCTGCACAATTTTTACAAAGATTTGTATTGAATAAGACACCTTGGGCTCATTTAGACATAGCTGGAATGGCATTTTCAAAATATGCCGGTGCCCTAAATTCAAGTGGTGCTACTGGATACGGTGTAAGATTATTAAATAAATTTGTCGAAGATAATTATGAGTAATTCTGAGCAAACTTTATCAATAATTAAACCAGATGCAGTTGAGAGAAATTTAATTGAAGTAATTAAAAATGAGTTTTTAAATAATAAATTTAAAATAATTAAGGAAAAAAAAATACATATTAACAAGTCTGAAGCAGAGGAGTTTTATAAGGTTCACGAAACAAAACCATTTTATAATGAACTTTGTAGCTATTTATCTTCAGGTCCAATTGTCGTAATGATATTGGAAAAGGATAATGCTGTTTTAGAAAATAGAAAATTGATGGGAGCAACAGACCCTAAAAATGCTGAAGATGGTACGCTTAGAAAAAAATTTGGTATCTCAATTGATAAAAATTCTGTTCACGGATCAGATAGTTTGTTAAATGCAAAAAAGGAAATTGATTTTTTTTTTAAGTCCTAATAATTTTTTCAATGATTCTAGGATAAATTAAGTGCTCTTGTTTTTGAATCTTCTTTTTAAGAGATTTTGCGGTCTCAAAGCTAGATAATTTCACCCTCTTTTTTATAATTATTTTTCCCGAGTCAAGTCTTGAGTTTACATAGTGAATTGTACAACCAGAGTACTTATCTCCTTTATCAATAACCCTTTGATGTGTATTTAATCCTTTGTATTTGGGAAGTAAAGATGGGTGAATATTTATAATTTTACCATCAAATTTCTTAATAAAATTTTTGGATAGTATTTTCATAAATCCTGCTAAACATAATAATGCTATATCTCTTTTTTTTAAAATTTTTAAAATTTTTTTTTCATCATTTTTTTTATTTATAAATTTAAATATTTTATGTTGGATATTGTTTTTTAAAGCATACTTAATTCCTTTAGCGGATGGATTGCTAGAAACCACTAAATTAATTTCTATTTGAGATCTTTTCTTTTTAAAGTATTTTATTATAGAGTTTAAATTTGAACCTTTTCCAGATATAAATACACAAATTTTTGTTTTACTTCCAAACAATTTTGCCATTCAACGAAACCTTATTATTTCCTGTTTTAATTTCCCCAATTTTATAGGGTTGAAATTCCTTAGAAAAAATTTTTTTTACTTTATTGAAATTTTTCTCTTTAATTACTAAACAAAAACCCACACCACAATTAAAAGTTTTAAGCATTTCCTTATCATTTACATTATAGTTTTTAATCCATTTAAAAATTTTTTTTGTTTTAATTTCTTTTAAATCAATATCTGCAACAAGACCTTTTGGAATAATTCTTTTAATATTTTCATAAAGACCCCCACCAGTTATATTAGCACAACTCTTTAAAATCTTCTTATCAACCAACTGTATTACTTCCTTTACATAAATTTTTGTAGGTCTTAATAATTCTTTCCTAAGGAATTTATTTTTCTTAATATTTATTTTCTTATTTTTAATTATATTTCTAATAAGTGAATAACCATTTGAGTGGACACCGTTAGACGGTATTGCCAAGATAATATCACCTTTTTTTACATTTCTTTTTTTTAACAAGTATTTTTCGTCTACAAGACCGACTGAGAAACCTGCTATATCAAATTTATTTTTTTCATATGTACCTGGCATTTCGGCTGTTTCACCTCCAACTAATTCACAATTGGCTAATTCACATCCTTTAGCGATTCCTTTAATAATTGATTTTAATTTCTTTAAATTAATTTTATCTAAAGAAATATAATCTAAAAATATTAGAGGTCTCGCGCCTTGAACAATAAGATCATTTACACACATGGCAACCAAATCAATTCCTATGGTATCAAATTTTTCTAAAAGATTTGCAATTTCAACTTTTGTACCAACCCCATCTGTAGATGAGATAATTCTTGGTTTCTTATAGTAGGATGGTATTTTAGTTATTGACCCAAATCCTCCAATGTTATTTGATTTAGACTTTCTATGTTTTGTTGAAATTTTAGCAATATATTTAACAAATCTGTCTGCAGCAGTTATATTTACGCCACTTTTTTTATATGTAAATTGGTTTTTTTTCATTAGTATTAAATATGATTAATAAAAAATTTTTTTATATACATAAATTATATATATTTTTTTTATATATCGTTCTATTTTTAAATATAACATTTTTAATACCGGTAAATGCTAATATATTTAAAATCAAAGATTTAGAGATTTCTGAGCCTTTTGAACTAAATTTTGACAAAAGAAAAGTAATAAATAATGGATTTAAATTGGCTTTTGATCAACTTTTATCCACCATATCAACATCTGAAGATAAAAAAAAATTGGAAAAAACATCACTAGCTTCAATTAAAACATTAATAGACTCTTTCAAAATAAGCGAGGAAAGATTTATTGAAAATAAGTACTATGCCAAAATAGAGGTAAATTTTAATAAAGAGCTAACGCTGAAATTTTTTGAAAAAAAAAACATTTTTCCATCAATTCCTAAAAGAAAAAAAATATTATTCATACCGATATTTTATGATGAGGACAGTGATCAAATTTATGTGTTTGAACAAAATAAATTTTATAGCCAATGGAACCAAAGTAATGAAAGTTTTTACTTACTTGAATACATACTTCCAAGTGAAGATTTAGATGATTTTAAAAACATTATACAAAATAAGGATAATATTGAAGAATATGATTTCAAAGAAATGATATCAAAATATGATCTTGATGATTATATAATTGCTATTATTTTTAACAATAAAAATAAAATACGGATCTTATCAAAAATAAATATCAAACAAAATCTCAAAATCCACAATTTCTCGGAAAACGATTTTAAATTGGATAGTGATGTTGAGTCGAAAAAACTTTTTAGAAGATTGAAACTTGTTTATGAAAATTATTGGAAAGCGACAAATAGAATTAATACATCGATCAAACTCCCTTTGACAATAGTTTTAAACTCAAATGATTATAAGAATATTGAAGAATTAGAAAAGACTTTATTTAATTTGGAACTTGTCTCTAAGTTCGAAATTGAAAAATTTGATAATAATAGAATTTACTATAAAGTTATCTATAACGGTTCTCCAAAAAAATTTATTGAAGACATGAACGACAAAAGAATTAACATTTCTTTACAAGACAATGTATGGAAAATTGAGTAAATATAATGAGAGATCTTGATCAGCTACTATTTAACTTTAAATTAGATAAAACCTTTCAAGAGGAAAATTTTTTTATTAGTAAAAGTAATTTTTATGTTTATGAACTTTTAAAAAATTGGCCAAATTGGGAAAAGAAAATTGTCAATATTGTTGGAGGTAACAAATCTGGCAAAACTCACTTATCTCGAATTTTTCTAGAAAAAAACAAGGGCAAGTTATTAGACTCAAAAGATCTTAATGATGATTTTTTATCAAAAATCAAAATTATACAAAATATTGTGATAGATAATTTTAGGAAAGAAATTGTAAACGAGAATTTACTTTATTCTTTATTTGATTTAGTAGACCAAGGTAATAAATTTTTGGTAATCAATTCATTAACTCCTATTTCA